>Ga0156536_1115_pt2 | contig 25635 bp, 17 predicted proteins | sample RifOxyB2_FD_111931 | JGI IMG/M metagenome (GOLD analysis project Ga0156536, IMG submission 111931) | Elusimicrobia bacterium RIFOXYB2_FULL_49_7 | reverse complement strand
GAAGAGGTTGGTGCCGGCCGTGTAACCGCTGCTGACGTTGCTGGGGTCAATGGCCTCCACCTGCCAGTAATAAAGTCGATCATCCACCAGGTTGCCCGTATTGTCCAATTGATTTAGGGCAATAGCGGTTCGCTGCCAGCCGGTTTTGGATGCAATGATTTGATTGAAAGTCAGGTCCGGACTGAGCCGGATGTTGTATCGCAGGGTGTCGCCCGGATCTGCATCACGGCGAGTCCAGAAAAGGGAGTCTGTCGGAGAGCGCTCCGTCAAGTCCGCCGGAGAGAGAGGAGTGGACAGGCTGGGTGCGTTATTGGCCAGGTCCGTGAAAAAGACAAAGGATTGGGCGCATAGGGTGGTGTCCGGGTAGGAATCCATGGCACGCACCCGCCAGTAGTAGGCCGTATTGTCCGTCAAACCGTCAGCCAATAGGGTTTGATAACGGTTTTGGGTCAGATCTGTTTTGAGCAGAACGATGTTGGAAAAATTCGCTTGATTTGAAACTTCCAGACGGTATTGAAAAAGGACATCTCCCGGATCCGCGTCGGTTGCACTGCTCCAGGTAAAAAGCGGGGTCAGGGTGTGGCTTTCCGTTCCGGTTGCAGGTGACAGGAGCAAAACCGGATTCGGCGCATGGTTCTGGGTCTTAAAGGAAAAAGTGTTGATGCAAAGAGTCGAATCCGGCCAGGTGTCTTTAGCATACACGCGCCAGTAGTAGGTACAGTGACCGACCAGATTATCTCCTACGACCACCTGATAGCGACTGGAATCAAGCCCGGTTTTTCGAACCAAGGGGCTTGAGAAATCGCTATTATCATCAATAATCAGTGAATAGGTGAACAGGGTATCTACCCGATCCGCATCCGTGGCATCCGCCCAATCCAACAGAGGAATCTGGCTGGTTTCCACGGTATTTTCCGGAGAGATCAATAAGAAGGCATTCGGCGCGTGATTTTGAGTACGCAGGGAGAGAGTATTGGAACTGACCGTGGATTCCGGATAGGTGTCCACAGCATAGGCGCGCCAGAAATAGCGTTCATGCCCTTTCAGGTTGTCACTGACCGTTACTTGATATTGGCTTGTGATAAGATTACCATGATGGAAAAAAAGCGTCTGAAAAGTACTGTCCAATGAAACGTCGACGCTGTATAAAAGATTGGAATCCGCGGGATCCGGATCCGTGGCATCCGCCCAATTCAACAAAGGGGTTTGTGTTCCCAGGGCGTTATTCGACGGGGAGAGCAGAGCAAAAGCGGTGGGAGCGGAATTCAGCGTGGTCATACTCCAGGTTTGAGTGCTGAGGGTGGAATCCGGCCAGGTGTCTTTGGCATACACGCGCCAGTAGTAGGTGTAATGCCCTATCAGACCATCGTTGGAAAGGACCTGATATTGGCTTGTCGTTAAGCCGGATTTAACGAACACCGGACTTGAAAAATTGCTGTTATCATCCACTTGAAGCGTATAGGTCAGATGGCCGGTATCCGAAGGATCGTTATCCGTGGCATCGGCCCAGTTCAATAAAGGCATTTGGCCTACGCCCGCGCTGTTGGCAGGTGAGAGCAAGGAAAAGGCATTGGGCGCATGGTTTTGGGTACGGAAGGAACGGGAGGTGCTTGTGGTCGTGTCGGGCCAGGTGTCAATGGACAGAATGCGCCAGTAAAGGGTATCATGGCCTTGGAGATTGTCACCGGAGACGACCTGATACTGACTGGCACTCAGTCCGTTTTTTGTAAACAGGGGGGTGGCAAAGTCGCTGTTGTCGTCCACTTGAAGGGTATAGATCAAGGCGCCGGCATCCACGGGATCCGCGTCTGTGGCATCGGACCAGTCCAGAAGCGGTGTTTGTGAAACCAGGTCATTGTCTGCCGGGGAGGAGAGGATAGAAGCCGTGGGTTTATTATTGGTGGTGCGGAAGGTGGCCGAGGTGCTGGTTGTTGTATCGGGCCAAGTATCAATAGAGAGGACGCGCCAGTAAAGGGTATCGTGGCCTTGGAGATTGTCGCCGGAGACCACTTGATACTGGCTGGCACTCAATCCGCTCTTTGTAAACAGAGGTGTGGCAAAGTCATTGTTATCATCCACCTGGAGCGTATAGGTCAAGATGCCGGCATCCACGGGATCCGCGTCTGTGGCATCGGACCAGTCCAGAAGCGGTGTCTGTGAGACCAAGCCGTCGTTAGCTGGGGAGGTAAGAGTGGAGGCTGTGGGTTTGTTGTTGGTCGTACGGAAGGAACGGGAAAGACTTACCGTGGAATCTCCGTAATAGTCCTTGGTCCAGACACGCCAGTAGAGGGTGTCATGTCCTTGCAGCCCGTTGCCGACAACGACTTGATACTGGCTGGTTGTCAGATCAGATTGTCGGATAAGCAGTGTTGAAAAATCATCGGCATCGTCAATTTCAACGGTATAAGTACGGCTGTCGCCCTGATCCGGGTCTGTGCCATCGCTCCAGTCTAAAAGCGGAATCTGGGAAACCAGATCATTACTTGCCGGACTTTGCAATGAGACCGCATTGGGCGCACTGTTTACCTTATTAAACCAGAAATTATTGGTGCCGCTGGAATAGCTGCCGGACAAATTGTGGTTGTCAATGGCCACCACCTTCCAGTAATATCGGGTATTGTCCAGCATGCTTCCGTAATTGGTGAGATCCGGAAGAAAAATGCTGTCTTGCAGGATGTTGACCGTGGTGCCGATGGGGCTTGAGAAATCGCTGTTGTTGTCAACAATAAGCGTATAATGGAGCACATCCGGGGTCAGGCCCAGAGAGTCGCCGTCCGTTGCGCTCCAGTGGAGTGCTTGCGTCGGCAACAGGGCGACTCCGTTTGCGGGCAGTAAGGACGCGGGTGTGGAGGGGGCATCATTGGCTTTGTTGAAGTAAAAGAAATCCGCGCCCGAGGTGTACCCGCTGCTCAGACCATGCGGATCGTGTGCTTCCACCTGCCAGTAATAGATTTTATCATCCTGAAGATTGGCATAATTGGACAGGTCTTGCACGGCGATGTTGGTGCCTGTATGGTTGGTGGCTGATGCTGCCGTGGTGCTGAAGGAAATTTCATCACTTAATAACAGATTATATAAGAGAGTATCGCCCGGGTCCGAATCGTTACGCGTCCAATAAAGCGTATCGGTAGGTGCACGCTCGGTGTTGTTCGCCGGTGTCATGGGTAGGGAGAGAGTGGGTGTCTGGTTAGTGATATCCGTGAAGAAGTGAAACGAGGCTGCGCACAGCGTGGAATCGGGATAGCCGTCCTTTGCATAAACGCGCCAGTAATAGGTTGTATTATCACTTATATTATCGCCGGAAACCACCTGGTATTGGCTGCTGACGAGTCCTGTCTTGCGTACCAGAGGGCTTGAAAAGTCGCTGTTATCATCGATTTCCAGGATATAGGTAATAACATCACCTGTATTGTTGTCCGTGGCATCCGACCAATTCATGAGGGGGATCAGGACATTGGTTTCCACTCCGTTGAGCGGAGAGGAAAGGGTAACCGAAGAAGGCGCCTCATTGAATTCCAATTGAACTGATTGTACGGAAGGAGAGGTGAACCCGCTTCGTTGCACATCAGCGCGATATTGGACATAGCGTTCGTTCGTAGTGAGGCCCGCTTTCCCCATGAGTGTGGCGCCTGAGGTGAGCACCTCGCAGTCCGGCCAATCGGCGGCGCCGCTCATATCCGACTGGGAGGAAGTGCGTACCCGTATGGAAATGGTGCCGCCATTGGCTGTGGTGGCGCTGTTCATTATGTAGGGACCGGTGACAGAGGTTCCCATATCGTAAATCGAGGAAACAACGAAAGTTGTATCGTAATATTGAGCCACGCCTGAATATCCCACGGTCGGATTGGTGGTGCCGGACAGGGTGGCATAATCGAGTCGGATACGTCCGTTGCCGCCGGCTCCGCCGTGTCCGTTGGCATTCAAACCATCGAATCGCGCACCCCCTGTGGCGGTTACCAGATTTGTTCCCACGGAAAGGTCGGTAGCGATGAGATAAATGGTGCCGCCTGAACCGCCGCCGGCCCCCCATTGACCCCGAACCGTGTTGGCATATCCATCCTGGCCATTGGCTTCAATGGTACCGGCAACGGTGATTGTTCTTGCGCAGATAAAAATAATGCCGCCCCCTCTTCCACCATGGGGTTGGCCGCCGTTCGGATGGCCGCCGGCGCCGCCGCTGCCAAGATAGACCCGGGTAAGGTCAGCGCTGCCGCAGGTGTAGCCAGCAGAAGCGGTGCATCCGTTATAGGCGTTTCCGGAAGTTCCTGCCGTGCCATAGCTGCCACCCGCTCCATTGACATAACAACCGCCGCCGCTGCCGTTCGGAGCAATGGTCCAGGGATTGGTACCGCATACCGTAGGATAGCCGCCGATAGGACTGTTTAATAATCCGCCAATCCAGCTTTCCCCTTTGTATCCGTCTGTGCCGCCTTGCATGCCGCCATTGAATCCCCGTCCGTTTACTTCGATTTTACCGCCGACATCGACGGTTAAGGTATTCTGTACTCGAAAGGCGGTGATACCGCCTACCGTGTCATTCCAGGTTTGCGCAATGATGCTGCCCCCGCTTGACACGGTCACAGAGGTGTAGTTGGGTATCCGAACCACCTGGGTGACCGAAGAATAGGTCTGGTTATAAGTACCGGAATAATAGGTGTTGGTAAGCACGGAATCGAGTGTTATGGTGGTGGTGCCGCCGCCGGAGGCGATTTTCCGGAATTCATAAACCCCTGCATTGGACGCCCGCGGAGTAAGTGAATCCTGTGCCTGAATAATGAGGATTTCATCACCATTATTAAAGCCGGTTCCGCTTTTGAGGGTAAGGGTTTGGGTGCCCGAGGAGGTTGTGGCTGAGGTGATATAAGTATAAGTATTGATGACCGTGTTCAGCGCGGAGACCGAGAGTGCGCCATCTGAACCGGTTCCGGTATTATAAGCTCGCTTAATGCTGAATTCGCCGGTTGGATCTGAAAATTCCACTTGTCCGTCATCGGATTGGTATCGTGTGGCGTCTGACCAACTATTTTGTCCGCTACCGCCCTGCCAGTCTGTTTGTGTCCATAACGGTCCTGCGGAAAAGGATTCACCGGCTAAAAAAGAAAACAAAGCCGCAAAAAGAAAATGGAATTTCACGGAGCCCCTTCTTTCCATAGAGAGTTTCTTTTTTGGCATACCAATTTCCATGATTTTAATATAATTAGGATGATTTCTTAATCAAATGATTGAAGTGCTGTTATTAAATTAAATAATATTTTCCATGGTCGCAAGAAATTCTTCTCTTTTATTGATCCGCAAGCCATTGAAATAGGAACAGGTATTTTTTGCATTATGGCCCTCTTTGAATTATTTTTTCATAAAACAAAATACCAGGAGAATATTATGGATATCATACAAACCGAGGCGGATCGTAGGATTCATTTATCCGTCTCCGGCCCTATGCTGGGATTAGAGGAATCCACCATACGATTATTTGAAACGGTCACCACGGCCATCGTTAAAAAACCCAAAGAAATTGTTATGGATATCGCCAAGGTTGATATCATTGACAGCATGTCAATCGGGTTGTTTGTCGGTTTTTTGCTTAAGTGTAAAGAAAAAGGGATCCCCTTTCGTCTTGAGAACATGAATAGTACCATCAAATCCATTTTTGATAACACGCAATTAATCATGCTTTTTCCTCATTTATATTAATCGGGGCTTTCGGTATTTGGGTTGTTCCCACAGCTTATAACCGGGAAGATCATTCCAATATCCTTGGTGTAATGAAAATAATCAGCTCTTTTTGTGATTCGCTCTCATAAGACCAGCGGAAAAGCCATCCCAGCCAGGGGATATCTCCGAGCAGCGGAATCTTTTTTTGTGTTTTGCTTTTTTTGGTCTGCAACAGACCCGAAATACGCACGGTTTGCGAATCCCGCAAACGGACAAAAGAAGAAGACTGCTTGACATCAATAATCGGTGCCGTTGAACCGTTTGGTGAGATCGACGTTCCGACCTGATCCGAAATAAGAGGGTCAATGCCCAGCATGATCCACCCATCCTCCGAAATTTGCGGCGTCACGGAAAGCACCATACCAACGGTAATGGTGCGGACTTCTTCCTGAATATCTTTTTGACCGGTTGTGGCATTGACCGTAACAGAAGTTGAAAAATAGGGCTGATCGGTCCCGACTTTGACTAATGCAGGTTGATTGTTCAGGGTAATAACGCGGGGTTGGCTCACCGCGTGAATCTCCCCTTGTTCTTTTAATGCTTCAATAACAGCATTGAGTCCGGTTCCGGCAGAAAGGTTGATATTGAGTGTGGCGGGTTTAAAGTCTCCACCCGGTTGGGTGATGACATTGCTGGTCATGTTGCCCGCTATGTCATGTCCATATTGAGTCACCCTCATCTCCACCGCGCTCCAATCAATCCCCAGACTTTTACTGTTATTCAAGGTGACTTCGTAGATACGGGCCGTAATCTCCACCTGCCGGGTAACGGCGATCGTGACAGCTTCAAGATAATGTTGGATATCATTCAGTCGGGTGGTATCATCGTTGATATGGATGATCCCCGCCATTTTGTTGACTACCATTTTGCCGGATTCCGACAAAAGCTGTTTCACCTGTCCTTCGATTTCCTGCCAGAAAACCAACTCATCGGAAGTGGACAATTGGACGCTTCCGGCTCTGCCTGATCCACCGGAAGAAATGCTCGCAGCACTTGAACCGGAGCCTGTCCGTTTAAGTCGGAGGTAGTTTATCTTGAAAAGTCGGACCTGTCCGGCGCCGGAGGCGGAAAAAACCTGCGGTTCAACTATTTTGACAAGGGCCCCCGAAGGACGGTTGCCGGAATTTGTTCCGGAGGCAATAATCAGAGATTTGTTCTCAATTCGCCAGGAGAGTTTTCGTCCGTTAAAAAGAAGCGCCATTGCTTCGCTGAGCGGTTTCTTTTGAAACTCCACATAAACGACTTTGCCGGCAATCGGAGTGTCGAAACGTATATTCATCCCATTGGATTTGGCGAACATTTCGAGGGCGCTCTTGAATTCGATATTGCGTGCGTAAAAGGAGAAGCCCGGTTCAGCCGAAGGTTCTCCCATATTCGTATCCAGAGAGGCGGCGTCCGACGGCACGGAGTCTGATGGGGTAAAGGGAATGATGTCGGACGTATTTTCCGCTACGACAAGAGCCGCACAGAGTGTTAGCAGCAATAGGGCCGGCATCAGAACAAATCGATAGACATTCATGGTGAAACCTCCGGCTTATTTTTTTCAAGGTGGAGAACCCGTTTTCCATTGGGTCCTTCAATAACGACAAAGTCGGGTTCTATTTTTATGACTTTCCCGATTTTTTTAAGTACATCTCCCTCTACCACCGTTTTAGTCAGAATTTGCGCGCTTTTTCCTTCCGGCCCAATCATAATGGCCTGCAGAAGATGACGGCCTTCCGAGGGGGGGGGCGCTATCGGCGGCGGCGCCGGTACCGGGGGGGCGGATACCGGGACCGGTTCTGATAGCCATTCCGGCTCTCCTCCCACCCGTGCCTTATTGACAAAAGGGTTTCTCCCGACCTGGCGCTTCCATCCGATAGCGGCTAATTTCTGCAGCGCATGGCCCGGAACCGTGTTTTCAACCGAAAGGTCGACCGCCGGCGGTGATGGGATGGTTGTCATGACAGGAGAGTTTGATTGAGGCCGTACCGGCAAAAGGGGTTTGATGATATTGAAAAAAAGCATTGACAGAGCCGTCAGACAGAGAAAAATAACACCCAGCGGGCTTAATAGAAGTTTTTTCATAGCGGTTGTATCCATCCCGACACGCGAAAAGTGCACTTAAGCAACTTTTGTCCATCCCCTGAAAACTCCACACCTTCCAGTGAAAGCGAATTCACTGAAACGATTGTCTGAATAAACTGCATGATTGCTTCGAACCGGCCGTCTTTTGGTATGGCTTGAAGGGTCACGGGAAGAATCATAACAGCGTCTCCGCCTTCAGGAAAACGCTTGAGTCCGCCTAACCGATAGTTGAGGTTGATACCCGACGCAAACGCTTTGTTCCGGATGGTCTCAAGCCAAGAAGCCGCGTCTTCCCACCCATTGAACAGATCTTTCTCACACTCGTTTTGTGCGTTAATCAGGATGGAGTCGGTAGTGGCTTTGTCAAGCATCTGAACGGATGCTTGCAACGAGAAATAGTGTTGAAAAAGAGCGTCCGTTTTTTCCTTTTGGTGCAAGACTTCAAAATAGGAATGGAGTCCGGTGACAATGGTTAGAACAAGTATCCCGCTAAGAACCATCCAGGCGATTATCCGGTTTCGTCGTTCCAGTAAAATATTGTCAAAAAAGCGTCTCACCGTATCCTCCCGTAAATTCGAAACGTTTTTTTATTGTTATCACTATCCGCGGTGCCGCCTGTTTTGAGATTTTCAATCCATTGAAGCTGCCAGGCGGTTTTTACGGCCAGAAAAGAAGGATTGCCTGAAAGCCGCTCCTGAAATTGCTTGAGTAAATGGGCTGCTAAAAGCGGGTTTCGCGGTGCGGCCCCTTCAATTTCCACCAGCCAGCCTCCTGTTGAGGCATCTTGATTGACGGAAAGCCTGGTCAGGATCAGGCCGTCCGGAATCATATCGCCCACCACTCCTGAAAACCATCCCGGAACCGGTTCGGCGGTCTTTTGAGCAATGGCGGCTGCTATGGCGACCTGGCGGCTGATGATAGCCTGACGTTTTTCCAATTGCGTTTTCCGTGCGGTCAGGAACGTGATATCGTTTTCCACCTGTGAGTCGGCAACGGTAACTTTCGATTGCTCGATCAGGTTATGCCGCAACAGCTCCATCGAGACCGAGAGGCACACCAAAAAAAACAGGGCCACAGAAAGGAGGATGGACAATTTCCGGCGATGGATATGGTGAATGGCCTGGGGCGGAAGCAGATTGTCCGTACGATAGGGGGATAAGGTGTCAAAGAATTTCAGCCATTGGATGTTCTTATCATCCACGGTCACGGGTAAGCCGCTTGAGGTGTTGACCAAAGAGGAAATGGCGCCCGCATTTTTGCCGCATAGGCGGATTTGGACGATTTCCTTGTCGTACTGTTGTTTTGTAAATAATACGGTCCGTTGAATTTCCCGGTTCAGCCGTCCGGCTGCGGCCCCGTCTTCCGACGACCAACTGCACGGGACTTCACGAATCAGATAAGGGGCGTTTTTTCTGCCGATGACTAAAAAGGTGCTGTCACCTACCGTGGCGGCCACCAGTTCCAAATCGTCCTCTTTGCCTTCTGCAAATTCAAGAAGCAAGGGCAACAGGGCGGCAATGGGGAAAAGATGATACGGTTGAAAATTATGTTTGCTGCAAAACGACAGAAAAAGCGTCAGAAAAGCGTCGGGTGCCAGATGAAGACATATATTTTCCTGTTTTTGAAAAGGCTCCAGGGCGGTCCACCCCCATATCCGATTCCCCTTTTCCGTTGGGCTCATTTGTACTTTCCGGGTCAGGAATTGAATCAGATTGGCCTTCTTCATGGGCGGGACCTTAAAGAAGTTGTATTCGATTGAAGGATCCGCCAGAAGCAGTGAGACTTCTTTTCCCTGAAAATAGACCGCAGGCGGAATAAGTTCAAGGGCATTTCTGAGTTGCTCCAAATCGGTAATCACTTCCGGATATTCCCAGAAGCGCAATAATTCATTATCGGATTCGATGGCCGCGGACAGACGACCGTGTAAATACTGGATGCGTAATTGCTGAATATATTTGGCCATGGCTTAAAAACTCCAGCTTCCGTCATACGTAAGACCGAGGGTTTTATTCACGGCGAGCATGGCGACGGAGACCCCGCCGGCAATCAGGGTAATACGGGTTCCGGCCATGAGATAGACCGTAAAAATCGAGGTGGCGGATAAGGCTTTCTCGGTCTCATTGTCCAGAGCCCATTTAGGGGCGTCGGCAATGGAGGTGCAACTCATGGTGACCGGATAAAAAAGAGAGGAGAAATTAATCCGGGCAATCCTCAGCTTTTCGCTTTCCGTAAATCCGGCCGGAATGGCGCCGGATGTCTGGTTCCACACCGCATCAAAATCCGCGTTGTTTAAAGTCGTTGCGGACACCACGGTATCCAGATTGGACACCAGCAGCATGCGAACCTGTCGCGGTGGCGTAATATCCGCCGGCAAGGTCCCTTCCGGCAGAAGCCCATCATTGAAAGCGGCGGCCTGATCATAAGGGTTTCCTCCCAAATCATTGGTCGGACGGGAAATCAGGCGGCGGCTTCCCACGCCTTTGTTGTTCAGAACCCTATCCGCAGGGATCGCCAGATAATCGGCCGCCAGCACATCCCATTGCCCGATGGTCGTATCCGGAATGATATGGCGGTCCTGTGCCACCCGCATGAGGGCGTCTGTGACGGCGGTCAGTTCACTATCTTCCGCCGTGGCCGTGGCCCGGGAAATTTCACGAACGATATTCGGGGCAATGGCTGAAATCAGAATGGAGATAATGGCCAATACCCCGATTAATTCGACCAGGGTGAACCCTTTCTCATTGCCGAGGCGGTTCTTCAGGGAAGGGATGATTTTTTTCATCGGTGTATTCCTGAAGAAAGGGAGAGGATGGGCAGGAAAATCGAGAGTGCCACGGTTCCCACGACACTGACAATGGTAAGGATCAGAAGCGGTTCGATAATACCGAATATTTTTTTGACTTTACGGGGGACCTCTTCGTCATAATACGCTGCCACATGTTCAAGCGAGGAGTCAAGCCCCCCGGACGATTCACCGACCGCGATCATCCGAAGAACCAGACCGCTGAAAAGGCCGCTGCTTTTGAGGGAGGTGCTTAAGTCCTTTCCGTCCCGAACATCCTGTGAGGCTTTTTCAATAGCGCGCATGTACAGGCGGTTTCCAATGGCCCCTCGGCAGAGATCGAGGTTTTTAAAAATAGAAATTCCCGCCCGGTGAAGAATGACAAAATTCCGGGAAAACCGGGCCTGAATAATCGTGGTCAGGAGATTACCGAAAAGGGGAACCTGAAGCTTTAATTTGTCCAGAAAAAGGGCGAACGCCTCACTGCGTTTCACGGCTATCCGGACCGTTACGGGTACCATCACCCCTAACATTAGCCACCCCCACCAGGTATGGACCGCGACATTGCTGATGTTCATTACGATACGGGTGATCAGCGGCAATTGGATTTTCATTTCGATCAGCATATCGGTGATTTTTGGAATGACAAAAGTGAAAAGATAGAGCATGAACACGCCGAGAACGAAACAAACGATGATCGGATATGTGGTCGCCTGCTTGATGTCCGCTTTGACGCGTTGCATCCATTCGATATAACCGCGCATCTGTTTGAACGATTGCGCCAGGGTTCCGGTCTGTTCGCCCGCTTGGATCAGATGAACGAATTCCGTTGAGAAGACTTTGGGAAATTGCGCCATTCCCTTGGATAAGCTCTGGCCGCCTTCCACTGTGCGCTGAAGCGTTTCGATGACATATTTAAAATAGCCGTTTTTAGTTTCGTTTGCGAATTCTCTCAATGACAAGGTCAACGACAATCCCGCTTCCGTCAGGGAATAAAGATAGATGCAGAATTCAATCAACTCCCGGTTCGATATCTTTTCCGGCGATACGGACGGGGAACGGTATAACAGCGGGCTTGCAGGGGCGACATTCAGCACCGCGATATTCAAAGCGTTTAATTTGTGTTCAACCTCTCCCAGATTGGCGCCTTCCATGGTCGCCTTATGTTTGGCGCCGAAGGAATCGACATAAGAATAGGTGAACGCGGCCATTATCCCACCGCCCTGACCAAATCCTCAAGACTGCCGATGCCGAGACGCGCCTTTTCTATGCCGTCATCTATCATTTCCCGCATGCCGGCCGCCTTGGCGGCCTGAAGCACGTCATTTTCCGTTATCCCCTTGTGGATGGACAGATTGGCAAGGTGATCCGAGTGCAAGACTTCATAAATGGCAATCCGGCCCGAATAGCCGGTGTTGAAACACTGCGGACATCCTTTTCCCTGGCGGAAGCCCGAATCTGCGGCCAGGTCGACATTCAACAACTTTGAGTATTTATCAATATTCGTCAAGGGTTCGGAGCAGTGGGGGCAAATTCTTCGGACCAGTCGTTGCCCGACCACGACCAGAAGCGTTGAACTAATCAGGTAAGGTTCGACCCCCATGTTGATCAGCCGGGGAACGCAGCCCGCCGCACTGTTGGTATGCAACGTTGACAAGACGAGATGGCCCGTCAGGGCGGCCCGGGTCGCCAGCTGCGCGGTCTCCTCATCGCGGATTTCGCCGACCAGAATAATATCCGGATCCTGACGGAGCAGGGCTCGCAGCCCGCTCGAAAAGGTCATGCCGACCGCCGGATTGATTTGGACCTGCCGAATCATGTTCAGACAATATTCGATGGGGTCTTCCAGCGTAAAAACGCTGTTTCGCACGGAATCCATTTGACTGAGGGCGGCATAAAGGGTGGTGGTTTTTCCGGATCCGGTCGGACCGGTGACTAAGATCATGCCGTGCGGTTTTTTAATGGCATCCAGCATCAATGTCTTTTCCCGCTCACTTATTCCAAGCGAGTCCAGATTCAATATGATATTGGTTCTGTCCAAGACACGCAATACTACGCTTTCGCCGTATTGGGTCGGAAGGGTGGAAATACGGATATCGATCTGTTTATAGCCCAGCTTAAAGGGAATCCGTCCGTCCTGGGATTGTCGATGTTCTGTCACATCCAATCCGCCCATGATTTTCAGACGGGACGTAACCACGAGCTGAAGCGCCTTGGGGAAAAGCATTTCCTGGTGTAATATGCCGTCAATGCGGAACCGTACTCTCACCGCTGATTCTTCGGGTTCCAGGTGGATGTCGTTGGCCCGTTTCCGGGCCGCCAATACAATAATCTGATTCACCAATTGGACCACAGGGGCTTCTGATCCGGATTTGTCGTTGAGATCCGTGGCGCCCATGATGAGCTCGACCAAGCTTTCGATGGTGGTGGTCTGACCGTATTTCCTATCGATCCCATCCAGAATGGCGTGCGCAGCGGCGCCCACCACTTCAATTTGCAATCCGGTCATCTTTTCCAGCGCGTCGATGCTGACGATATCGAAGGTGTTGGCCATGGCCACCGTCAATATGTCCCCCTCACGATTGAGCGGGATCAGCTGATGCTGTTTGGCAAAGGCGACCGGAACCAGTTTAAGGGTTTCCGCATCCACCACCGCGTCCGCCACGGTGACGAATTCCGAATGCAGTTCATTGGAAAGAACTTTCGATACCTCCGCCTGGGAGGCGAAGCCGAGCTTTTCAAGCATCTCTCCCAATGTTCCGCCGCTGCGGTTCTGTTCCGACAGCGCAAGTGATAATTGCGCTTGGGAAATGATCCCGGCATCCAGAAGTTTGTCTCCAAGCCTTCTGGGTCGTTTATTGGCCGTGGCGGTGTTAGAGATATTATCCATGGTTTCTATCTTTCTCGGCCCATTCCACAATTTAGCGCAAGGCTTAACAATCCGGCTCAGCAGGATTTATTTGCTGGCAATATAAACCCGCAGGGTTCCGCCATTTGCGGCTTCCCATTTGACTTTGCCGCACTGTTGGCGCAACAGAGCCGTGCTACCGATACCCGGATCGAATATGGCGTCGATTTTATTGAATTCTCTTTCACTGACGCCGGTTAAGACCATGCTCACTATCTGTGAATTGTTTGCCGTGATAAAATCGCCCACACCATCATTATTCAAATCGTAACTGGTCGAAGTTGTCGCCACTTCAGCGGCGGCTGTCAGTCCCAGGGAGGCTGCAATCACCATGGTGGCGCCAATGGGTGAGGTACTGATGCTTAAGTTTTCAATGTAAGGGCCTCTATACCGGGCCCATAAGCCATCGGTTGACGCGCCAATTGCAGCGGGTTTGCCCATTAGGATGTCAGGAAATAAGGTGGCAGTGGCTTCATCGTCCGCAATATCGGTACCGTCCGCTTTAACAAGGGGAAAGAGTGTGCCCACATCAGAATAATACTTGGACACCGCTGTTTGGACTGCCTTGACCTCAGCCGCAAAGTTTGAAACCCGGGAATCGGCAATGGCTTCGAAAATTCTTGGCGTAATGGCCGCAACAAGAATGGCGATAATGGCCAAAACACCAATCATTTCGATCAGCGTAAAGCCATCCTGTGAGGTTGCCAACCGTCGGCATCGTTGAAAGAATCGCATGAATTCCTCCCTGTTTTAAGTTAATATCCCAACAGTTACATCTTTTCTGATTGTCAGGTTCTTTCATGCCTGTATTACAATTTGTGTGCCATCGTAAATATTATCCCTGATAGCGATCTTAACTCGTTAAGTTAAAGTAAATTAGGTTAAGTTAATAAGTGTAAATTTTTTTGTAAATTTGTAGAAAATCGGGCAAAAGTTACCAAAATCGGCAATAAATTTAAAGTAAACTTTCATGGAATGTCTTAATAAATGAGTAATTCCTCAAAGTGATATATTATAGAGGGTTTGCCGGCAATGATAAGATGTATTGTCCGGAATAACCGGATTAGTAAGTATTTTTGCTGCGTAGTTTGGCTATTTTCTCGGGGTTCTTTTTTCTCCAGGAAATCTTACAATGGAAACAGCAATAACGGTTATTATCTGAAATTTTACGTACGATTCTTTTCATTTTTTCATCGAATATCTTTCCAGGCTTATGGCAAAGGGGGCATCGGGTTACGTTCGGTTCAGGCGTATCGGTTTTTGTCATGAGAGAGGAGTAAAAAGCATCGATATTCGAATAAATGGGAATTATCTTTTCCATATCCGTAATGCGCAGAAGGGTTCGAAAATCCAAATTGTTGCTAATAATAACCAAACGACCATGATGTTCTTTCAATTGTTGAAGTCGTTGGGCTAAAAAGCCGAGGAAGCTGGGAGAAATGGAGGCGGTCTCGGAAAATTGTAGAGCCAGAAAGAAGTTTTGTTGTTGTATTAAGGAATCGATTTTTTTTGAAAGGGAGATACCGTCGGACAGGGTTGTTACATCATAGCCGACGGAGAGGATATAATAATCCGCTGTTTTTTGTTGGGTTATCATAGTATAGTTAAGTTAAGCAAATATCGTACCGGAGAGTGGTTATGGGGTGGTGGATAAATCGTGGCGTCTGTAAATGTAACAGCTGTGACTTTCTATTTTCTATTATTTATTATATATCAAGCTATTATGGTATTGATGTAAAAGTAGCATTGTTAAATAATGTTGCCATGGCGAAATGGTGTAAAATGCCGGATCAAGGTTTCTTTTTTTTCCGCCTAATCAAGGTTTGGCGCGAAATGCCGAGTAAATGGGCAGCTAAGCTTTTGTTACCCTGGCATCGGAGTAGTGCTTCTGAAATGAGCACATCTTTCATTTCTTGCAGACTGGGAAGTTGCTTTGGTAAGGAGAATTCCCCGGAAGTTTTAGGATGCAAGGCAGGGTCATTGATGGTTGAGAGGCCTGTTTTTTCATGGAATATTTTCAGGGAAAGGGTGCCCGAAGTATTTCGGCTGACCGCATCCAGTGCCAGTCCCATCAATTCCCGCACATTGCCCGGAAAATCGTAATGCAGCAGCAGCGTGCGTATCTCTTTCGGAATATGGCGGATATCACGATTGAATTTTTCGGCAGCTCTCCGGACGAATTCCAGGAGCAAGAGCGGAATATCCTCCCGGCGTTCGCGAAGCGGCGGCAGATGAATTCGGTGTGCTTCCAACCGGTAATAAAGGTCCCGTCGAAACGGTCTATCCCGTGTCACCTCATGATTGGTTGCTGCGATGATTCGGGCGGTTGAAAATTTTAGATGATCTGCGCCGATAGGTTGGTATTCCTTTTCCTGGAGCAATCGAAGAAGCAATACCTGGGATTCCAGGGAAAGATCGCCTATTTCATCCAGAAAGAGGGTTCCCTCTGCAGCCTCTTCAATTAATCCGGCGCGATCCTGGTGGGCACCCGTAAAGGCGCCTTTAACATGGCCGAAGATGGCGTCCGCCAGAGTGGAACCGGACAATCCGGCCGCATTCACGGCGACAAAGCTGCCTTTTCTGTCGGAAAGCGTATGCAGGGCGCGAGCCATGAGTTCTTTGCCGGTTCCGGTTTCTCCGGTAATGAGCACCGGCACATCCGAGGCGGCAATGGCTTCCGCATAACGGAAAAGATTGGTCATGGACTCGCTATTAGTCAAGATAGCGGAAAATGCATCGGGTCGACGGAGATCGCCGGAGAGAATGCTTTCTTTGAGGCGGGCCGTTTCCTGCAGATGGTCGCGGTGTTCCAGTGCTTTGCGGATTCGTAGGGTCAGAATCTCCTGGCGTATCGGTTTGACGATGTAATCCAATGCGCCCCGCCGCATGCACTCCACTGCGGATTCCACTTCGCTGTTTGCCGTGATCACGATTACGCGGGTTTCCGGGTGTTGTTGGGTGATGTCGGATAGAATGTTCATTCCGTTACATTGCGGCATAATGAGATCCAGAACGACCAGGGCAAAGGGTTTTTCCGACAATTTCTCCAGTGCCAGCCTGCCGTCGCTTAAGGTATCCACATTCACCAGACCATCCGCCGCAAGCGCCAGTCGGGCACTGTGCAGAAAGGATGCTTCATCATCCACGAGCAGTATGCGGTGGGGCGCCGGATCGGGAGATGTCAACATATGTTATTGCTCCTGTTTGATTCTTAAATCGCCGGTAATTCGATAATAGCGCGCGTGCCTTTGCCTTCTTCGGATTCAAAGTAGAGTCGCCCATGGTGGAATTCGATAATCGAATAGGACACGGACAGACCCAGTCCGGTTCCGCCGAGATCGCGCCGGGTTGTAAAAAAGGGCTGGATGATTTTATTCAGATTATCTTTCGGAATTCCCACGCCCTGATCGGTTATCGTAATTCTAATCCGGTCCGAAACGGTCCGTTCCGCGGATAGGATGATCGATTCCGACGGGTTTCTAAGGGCTTGACAGGCATTGGAGAGCAGATTGATGATCACTTGTTCTATCTGCTGGAAGTTGCCGCGTAAATGGCCGAGATTGTCCGGACAGACAATGGAAAAGGCGTGGGTGTGTTGTATAATAAAGTTCCGCATAATGGAGACCGCCGCCTCAATGACTTCATGCACGGAGACCTGTTGGTCGGTCCGGCCTTCATCAATTTGGGTGAACCGTTTAAGGGTATGGACGATGTTGCTGATTCGTTTGGCGCCGCCGGTAATGCCTGTGAACAGCACCGGAAGTTCCGGACGCATCTGGGCGTAGGGGAGACGGTTGAGCGTAAAGTCCGGATGGACCGCGGCCCAGGCATCCAGCGCGCTTATCATATCTTTCAGCGAAGCGGACAGGATGTCCGCATTGAGCATGATCAGATTATTCGGATTGTTGATTTCATGCGCCATACCGGAAACCAGTACGCCCAGACTGGCCATCTTATCCGCCTGAAGGAGCTGTTCCCGACGGAGTCTTTCCTGCTCGGCAGCTTGTTTGTTTTCCGTTACATCCATAGCAATGACGGCCATGGAGCGTATGGCACCGGATTCTTCCCGCACCGGCTTGGCGGTGGCCCGAAACCACCGTATCGCACCGTCATTCTGACGCCGGATGCGGAACTCTAACGTTAATTCCCGTCCTTCCTTCAGCCCTTGGATGATCATATCCAACCGAGGCGCGACATTGTCCGGAAGAAAAAAAGGCAGGGTATTCAGAGTCGTCGGTAAATTATCCAAGGGGTCGTATCCGAACAGCCGGACAGCGGCTTTGTTAAAGAAGGTAAATTTCAGGGTATCCAATTCTATCAAGGAGAATATTTCGTTGATGTTATCAGCCAATTGCATAAAGCGACGCCGGCTTTTCTCAAGCGCAGCCGTTCTTTTGTGGACCATCTCCTCCAATTGTGTTTTGTATTGAAGAAGCTCTTTTTCATTTTTTTGCCGTTCCGATACGTTTCGGGATACGCCTATCATAACCGGCTTACCGTCCCATTCTCCATGGGTCACGCGCGTTTCCATCGGGATAATGGTACCGTCTTTCGTCAGGATGGGAATGGAGCAATAATCCTTCGTGTTGGCCGCCATTTCCGCCACAACGGCCACGGTTTCGGCACGACGCTCCTCCGGATGGAGCATCAGGACATTCATCCCGATGAGTTCCGAAGGGGTATAGCCCAGTTGTTTTTCCGCAGCATGATTTGCTTTGAGAATCGTCCCGGTCTGATCCAGTACAAGTATCAGCTCGTCTATCCGATCAAAAAGCGGCTGCCAGTTATATTTTAATTGCCGGGCGATACGATTCCGATCGCGTATAAAAAGCCAAATCAGAAAAAAGGTCGGAAAGATCACGGCCAGAGCGATCAAAGAAGTGTTCATCTGAACAATATAATCAATCCTATTATTTCAGGACATCCTTTAGGAGTCGCACCATATCTGCGAACCGGTATGGCTTGGCGATGACTGCTCGGAAACCGAAATCCTTGGGGGCCGCCACGACCGGGCTGTCGGAATAACCGCTGGAAACCACCGCTTTCACCTCAGGATCAATTTGGCGCAGACAGGACAGGGTTTCAAGGCCTCCCATGCCGTTGGGTACGGTCAGATCCAAAATGACCATCCCGAATCGTTCTCCGTGCAACAGGGCCTCCTGATATAAGTCAACCGCATCCTTTCCCTGCCGGGCAACGGTCACCCTGTATCCCAGACTGTCGAGCATGTCCTGTGCCATGGACAACACGATGTTTTCATCGTCCATCAGCAGGATTCGGCTCTTGAGACTTTGGGTCGGTGTTGAATCGGGTTTGTCGGGCGAGGCGGAAATAGGGGTAATCGGGACCGTTGTTTCTTCCGGAGAGGCGGGCAGAAAGAGGTGGAAGGAGCTGCCGTGGCCCAATTCGGATGTGGCGATGATGTGGCCGCCATGTTTCTGGATAATGGAAAAAGAGGTGGCCAATCCGAGTCCGCTGCCTTCCTGTTTCGTGGTGAAAAAGGGGTCGAATATTTTCAGGAGATTGTCCGGCGGAATTCCAATCCCGGAATCCGAGAGGGTTGTTTCTACATAACATCCGGCAGGCAGCGGCGGGATTTCCCTTGTTTGAAGCGTACGGTTGGAAAGGGTGATCCGAACCAGGCCGCCGTTCGGCATAGCCTGGCGGGCATTCAATATGATATTGCCGATGACTTGGCTGATTTGTCCTCTATCCATAGCACAGGGCCAAAGGTTTGAACCGCATTCGATACGATAGCTCACATTGGCACCGCTCAAGGCAATGTCGGCAGCCTCCTCTATAATCGGTTTGATATCACACCATTGCTTGATGGGCGAACCCCCTTTGGCAAATGTCAGGAGCTGTCGAGTCAGTGCCTTGGCTTGGTCGAAAGCGGACAGGGCTTTTTCAAGCCGCTGATGGAGAAGCGACCCCTTTTCCGCGAGATGAAGCGTGAGATCCAGATAACCGAAAAGTCCGCTTAATAGATTATTGAAGTCGTGTGCAATGCCACCGGCCAGGAGTCCCAGGGATTCCAGGCGCTGGCTTTTGGCCATCTCATCCTGTGATTTGCGGGTTTCCGTGATATCGAAAAAGAGGGTGGCAAATTGGTTTGGTAAGGGACGCATGGCTGAAATTCGAAAGTGTTTATTAAGGAGCGGGAAAGAGGTTTCAAAAGCACAGGGAATACCGGTTTCAACGACTTTGAGGAACTCTTTGAAAAAGGGGGGAGCGTCTGTTTCGTAGAGGGCGCAGCTGGTTTTTCCTATGGCCTTTTTTTTAGGGATGCGAAGCATGTGCTCAAAAGCCGGATTGACATCCAGGATACGGTAATCCACCGGCTCATTCCGGTCATTGAAGATCAGCTCATAAAGTACCATTCCTTCACTCATGGCATGATAGAGGGACCGGAATTTTTCCTCGCTTTCGGATAATTGGATTTGAGCTTGCTTCTTTTCCGTTTCATCGCTGTAAATGGCCACGATCTCGCCGGAAGGCAGTTTGTAGACATAATTATCCCGCCATCCGGTGAGGTGATCATCCTGGTACCAATTGACGGGGTAGTGCTGTGGTTGGCCGCTTTGCCAAACCTGTTTGAAGACATCCAAGAGACCGAACGATACCACGCCGGGGAAAACCTCGGTTACTTTTTTACCCAGCACCTTTTCTTTAGGTTGACCGTCCACTTTTTCCGCTGCCCGGTTGAACTCCTTGAAAATAAAATCATCGCCGCTGTTCACGGCTTCGTACATGGCTACGCAAGCGGGCATCGTGGCCAACACCATGCGGTATCGTTCCTCGCTCTGAAGAAGTGCCGTTTCATTTGCCTGGAGTTGTTGATTAGCGGCCTGCAATTCCAGAATATCCTGCAACCGATCGCGGTCAAACAGATAAAGCAGAAAACGAACAAGCGCCAGGTTAATAATCGTACTGCCGATGACAATCCCTATTTCCTGACGATCGGGCCGGCCCTCGTGAAAATAGAAAATAAGGAAGGGAATGCCGGCCAGACAGAGAAAAAGAAGGGTGATAATCAGGTGCATCAGAACCGATCGACGGCGCGTCCATTCTTTTTGGATATCCATGTAACTCCTCGTTATTCTGTTTGTAAAGATAACCATTATTGCATGTTTCTTCAAGCGGAATATGGCTTTAGATTGCTTTTACCCCCTTCAAAAAGAAATATTTTTCGCGTATTCAACCCTGGGGAAATAGACCATGAAACTGTCTCTTCCGGAACTCCATTACCATTCGATAACAGCCCATGTGCCCTGCGTAACGGTGCCGCTTACGGCAGTGGCTTATGCCTGTTTTCTGTACACCGGAGTTTTGGTTTACAATGTCGCCCATATCGGTCTGACGGCCGTGACGTTTCTTAGTTTTTTCGCGGTCGTTTCTTCCGGTTACCTGGAACGCGAACATAAGTATGTCAACTGGACTCCGCTCTTTATCCGGAAGCTTTTGCTGTCGGGCCTTCATTTGATTGCCTTGCTTTTCCAGGCGTACATGCTCATCCGAAACGGTGTTATCTCGGTTCCTTACGGTACGCCTTACGCACTGGTGACCATCGGACTCCAGACCTTACTGATGGCCGGTCTGACGTATCTCGGCGTGGTGACTGCCCAGGGCCGCATCGGCGGTTCCGTGGCGTATAAAAACGATCCTGAATTTGCCCTTTCCTATGATATTGTCAAAATCATTAAGGAAACACAACCTGATCCATTAAAGGAAGCACCCTATGATCGATTTTGAATTGTCACCGGAACAAAAAGCGCTTCAGACATTGGCGCGGAATTTTGCGCAACAGGAGATAGCTCCTCATGCCGCCCATTTCGACCGGAGCGGCGAATTTCCCGTGGACATCTGCCAAAAGGCCTTTGATCTCAAACTGATGAATAACCACATCTCCAAAGAATACGGAGGTATGGGCCGCAGTGCCGTGGATGAGGCCATCATCGCCGAAGAGATTTCAGCGGGTTGTTCCGGCATCGGTACTGCGATGGAGGCGAACGGCTTGGCTCAGGCGCCGCTTATCCTCTTCGGAAATGATTATCACAAGCGCACTTTTCTCAAACCCATGACCGAAAAACTGAGCTTTGCCGCTTATGCGGTCACCGAACCTGAGGCCGGATCGGATGTGGCACGCGTCAAGCTCGACGCCAAGAAAGTGGGCGATAAATATGTGTTGAATGGCGTCAAATGGTGGATAACCAACGGAGGTGTGGCGACCTGGTATTTTGTGTTGGGCAAGACCGAGAAGGGACCCACGGGTTTTGTGGTGCCCGCAGATTCGCCTGGTATTACACGCGGGGCCAAAGAGTGGAATCTGGGACAGCATGCCTCCAATACGGTACGCGTTCAGTTTGAAGATGTGGTGGTGCCGGAATGCAACCGGCTTGCCGAAGAGGGCGATGGTTTCAAGATTGCCATGAAAACCTTTGATCATACGCGTGCGCTGGTTGGGGCAGCCGCTGTCGGTGTGGCCCGAGCCGCTTTTACTCATGCCCTGAATTATGCCAAGACCCGCAAGGCTTTTGATCGCAAGATTATCACCTATCAGGGCATTGGTTTCAAACTGGCTGATTTGGCCACAGAGATTGACGCGGCCCGTTTTCTGGTGCATCGTGCCGCATGGCTCTATGATCAGGGAAAAAATAATGCCAAAGAGGCCTCTATGGCCAAAATGTTTGCTGCGGACACGGCCATGAAAGCGGCCACCGAGGCGGTCCAGATTTTCGGCGGATACGGTTATACCAATGAAATGCCCGTCGAAAAGCTGATGCGTGATGCCAAAATATACCAGATTTACGAAGGCACCTGCGAAATCCAGCGTTCCATTATTGTGGCCCAGCTTCTGAGGGGGCGGTAAATGAGAGAGTTCCGTTTTTGGTTCCGCGAACGCCGGAAAAGACAGCGGCTCTTTGCCTGTCCGGTCTGTCATCTGGAAATGTCCCTGAATGATCTCGATAAGGACGGATACACGGTTTGTCCGGTCTGCGGGGTGGTTCTCGAAGTGGTCATGTCCGCGGGCTACCCTTTGCCGGTGGTTCATGATGTTGAGATCAAGCGTGCTCAGCCGCGTTACCGTATCCATGCCAATTCCACCCATCTTTCGGTCGGGCTTTTGCCGGTATCCATGCTGTTCAGTGTGGCGGCTTTCTTGATGGGCTTTCTCTTTCCCTGTCACAGTGTGTGGGTGGAGCAGTCCGCTTTTGCGCTCTTTATCCTCTCTCTCATCGGTTCTTTTCTCTCCTTCGGCAGCGGCTATCTTGACTGGAAACGGCGTTATCGCAGCCGACCATACCAACAGATTGACACAAAGATCAAGCTCTCCGTTCTTTTTTGGGGAATGGGGTTAAGTGCCGTGGCCATTCGCTGGTTCTGGGTCGCGGATGCCGGAATGCTGTCCGTTGCCTTCTTTGGGTATCTTGCCCTTCAAGCGATCATGCTGGTACTCATCAGTGTCATCGGGCATATCGGCGGAAATCTGGTCTTTGGGAAATAGCGATCTTTTTGAATTTAATATCGATCTCATGATCAGTTACCGGGTGCGCCCCGTTCCAGTAATTTGCGCATATCTTTGTAATACAGAGCATCGCACGGGTCCGAAAATTATTCAGATTTTCAACCATTTTACCGCCTTTTTTGATATTCGCATTGCCTTTTTTTCCCCTTGTTTTGAGGAGATTCGTTCGGGCCGGGACAAACCTATTTCGTCTTATTGTCGGTTGGTGCGCACAGCCTTTGGTTCGGGTAGTCTTTCTCTGTCCGCTCTCTTATCCTTTCTTGAAAACCATGCGGAGGAAAATATCACGTTATCTGAAGCCGCGCGTCAGGTGAGTAAAAGCGGGGCAACGCTAACCTACAAGAAGTATCGCGGCAAACCGCCAAGCAGGTTCAAGAGCAAAAGTTTCTGTCCATTTTTCTGGACGGGACGAAATTGAATTCTATATCTTTCAAGAAAAACCAATGACCCCAATCAACCAGAATCCCGAACAAATAGCCCGCGATCGTATCGATGCCATGCTTGAATCCGCAGGATGGAAAGTTGTTTCTAAAAAGGAAATGGATCATTCTTTGGGTGCCTTGGCTGTCCGGGAATATCCGACCAGTTCCGGGCCTGCTGATTATGTTCTTTTTACAGATCATATTCCGGTCGGCATTATTGAGGCAAAAGCGGCCAATCAGGGGATTCACTTATTAACAGCTGAGTTACAGGCAAAAGATTATGCAACCGCTACTTTAAAATGGGTTGATAAGGATATTCACCCCCGTTTTATTTACGCAGCCAATGGGGAAATCACCCGATTTCTGGATTTAGCTGACCCCAAACCCCGCTCCCGCATCCTGTTTCACTTTCACAGACCGGAAACCCTGCTCTCCTGGTATCATGAGAAGGAAACCCTTCGCAAGCGCCTTCAGACTTATCCAAAGCTCGATACGACCCATTTGCGTGACTGTCAGATAAGATCCATCGCCAACCTTGAGGATTCCTTCGGCAAAAACAGACCTCGCGCTCTGATTCAGATGGCGACCGGCTCCGGCAAGACCTTCACGGCCATTACCGCCATTTACCGCTTGCTGAAAGTGGCCAAGGCAAAACGGGTGCTTTTTCTGGTGGATACCCGAAATCTGGGTGAACAGGCGGAACAGGAATTCATGGCTTATACTCCGAATGATGATAACCGGAAATTTACCGAGCTCTATAATGTCCAACGACTCAAGTCCGGGTATGTGGCCCCGGATAATCAGGTTTATATTTCCACTATTCAACGGCTCTATTCCATTCTGAGGAATGAAGATCTGGATGAATCCAATGAGACGGTCAATCCCAATGAATATCGTGAACCTCAGGATCCTAAAGCGGTCTGTTATAACCGGAGAATTCCCATTGAGTTTTTTGATTTCATTGTCATTGATGAATGTCATCGGTCTATTTACAATATCTGGAAACAGGTCCTGGATTATTTTGATGCTTTTCTGATAGGGTTGACCGCCACGCCGGATAAAAGAACTTTCGGTTTCTTTAATGAGAATGTGGTCAGTGAATATACCCATGAAATGGCGGTGGCGGACGGTGTAAATGTCGGATATGATATTTTTGTCATCGAAACACAAACAACCCGTCAAGGCGGCAATATTGCGGCGTTTGAATATGTCGATTTCAGAGACAGACTCACCCGCCGTATGCGATGGGACCAGTTGGATGAGGAAGTTCACTACTCACAAACGCAACTCGATAAGGATGTAGTAAATCCGAGCCAAATCCGGACTATTCTCAAGGCCTATAAGGATAAGCTGTTCAAAGAGATTTTTCCGGGCAGGAAAGAGGTTCCAAAGACCCTTATTTTTGCCAAAAACGATAGCCATGCGGATGATATTGTCCGCATTTGCCGTGAAATCTTTGACGAAGGAAATGATTTCTGCCAGAAAATTACCTATCAGGCCGATGACCCCAGAAGCGTTCTCTCTTCCTTCCGGAATGATTATAATCCCCGTATTGCGGTGACAGTGGATATGATTGCAACGGGTACGGATGTCCGGCCTTTGGAGTGTCTGATTTTCATGCGGGATGTCCGGTCTCGCGGCTATTTCGAACAGATGAAAGGCAGAGGTACCCGTATTCAGTCGGGCGATGACCTGAAAAAAGTGTCACCTTCCGCATCGGGAAATAAGACCCATTTTGTTTTAATCGACGCTGTCGGGGTCACCAAATCCCTGAAGATCGACAGCCCTCCTCTCGAAACCAAACCTAAGGTCGCTTTTAAGGATCTGCTGTTCAGTCTGATGAATGGAGCCACCGATGAAGGGGTTTATTCATCAGTTGCCTGCCGTTTGGGCCGGTTGGAAAAGACCATGACACCCGAGGAAAAGAGCTGTTTTCAGGAGAAAGCCAAGGGTAAGACCATCAACGAGATTCTCCGTGAACTTTCTTTTGCGCTTGATCTGGATGCCATTGAAGCGGAAGCGCGCAAGCTCTCCAAACTCAAACCGGATGAACTGCCGACTGAGGATCAGAAGAAAACCGCCCAAAAGGGGCTGATGAAGCAGGTATCCAAGGTCTTCACAGGCCGATTGAATGAATACATTGAAGGGGTCAAGCGTTCCAGAGAGCAGATAATCGACCCTAACCTCGATAATCTGATTATGGCCCAATGGGATCACA
>Ga0156536_1067_pt3 | contig 25819 bp, 18 predicted proteins | sample RifOxyB2_FD_111931 | JGI IMG/M metagenome (GOLD analysis project Ga0156536, IMG submission 111931) | Elusimicrobia bacterium RIFOXYB2_FULL_49_7 | reverse complement strand
AGACAGATCAGCATAAGTGATAATTATGCCCGTGTGGAATGGTTGGAACTGGATGGTACGCATACGCAAGGGTATACCTACGGCGTTAGCGTTAGTTATCCGGCGAATTACCCGCGTTTAAACCATCTTATTGTGCATGACATGTCCTATTCGGGCATTGCGATAGCGGATTATGTGTCCGGTGCGCGAATTGAAAACAGCCTTGTGTATAATACCCATCAGTTGGCAGGAGACCAGCAAACAGGTGCGATTGAGACAATGGGCCCGGCATCCATGGATACGGTTCATATTTTCAATACGACCATCTATGGTACTGTTACCCGTTCCGGTATTGGCTGCTATCATCCGCAAGAATGGGTGATTGATGTCCGGAATGTGATTTCCATGGGCAATTATGGCTCCGATTTCGCATCGGGCGTGATCTACTCGCCATCGTGTGTGACGAACCTTTCTTCGGACAATAGCGCCCCGGGTACAGGTTCACTTCTCAATAAAACGGCCGATGTGCAGTTTGTGTCCCTGACGGGTAAGAATTTTCATCTGGCAACGGCTTCGGACGCGGTTAATGTGGGGAGCAATCTGTCGGCTTATTTTACCGATGATATTGATGGTGAGACAAGGAGTGAGATGTGGGATATGGGGGCAGATGAATATGTTGATTTAACACCGCCAGAGAATGCCATGGATCTGACTGCAAACTGGGTAGACGGGAATTCTGTAAAAGTGACCTGGACCCCTTCTGCTGTCACAGCTTCTGATGCGGATAGCGTTGGTCTCTGGTACAAGACAACGGATTATCCCGATTCAGCCAATGATGAAAGCGCGACTTATGTTGGGAAATATTACCTTTCAGACTCAGTTCAGACCATTGAACTGCCAGTCAACAAGACCTATTATATAGTAGCGTGTGTCCGTGATAATTCAGGGAATTGGAGCGATACTGCCACTTCGGCTGCCGATACGGCCTATGTTCCGCTTCCAATATCCAAATACAGCAAATCATTTAAGCCTAATGCTTCTGTGGATTATTTGATTATCACTTCCGGTGAAAAGCTCAATATGGAGCAGTATCAGCGCTTGGCACTGCTTAAAAAAGCGCGGGGACTAAAAACACTGATTATGAGCGTGGATGAAATTGCTGCATCGCAACCTGGTGTGGATTTACAGGAAAAGATTCGGAATTATATCAAATTTGCGTATAATGAGTACAAAATTTCCTGGGTTCTTCTTGGTGGAGATTATAAAACCATTCCTCCTCGTTATGTTTATTCTAGAATGGAAGGTGGCATGGAAATCATGACTGATATGTATTATGCCTGTTTAGATGGTGATTATAATAAAGTAAAAGATAATCATATTGGAACTGTTCAAGATTTGCCTGATATAATTCCGGAAGTGGTTATTGGCCGTATTCCAAGTATGGATTGGAATGAAGCGCGAATTATGATTGATAAAATCATGAAATATACCTTCAAGGGAATGAAGAATAATCGAAAAGTGCTATTTTCAGGAATGTATGAATTAGATCAATTTTATGATAAAAATGGTACTTCCATTGATGATGGTACGTATTATGGTCATGAAGTATTAAAACCTATTTTAGATAGTTCTGATATTTTAGTGCAACTGAGTGAGATTTATGAGGATGAAATATTAAGTGATGGAACAATAAAAGATACTACTAAAGCCATTGGCGCAGATTCTCTTTTGTCTCGTTTGTTAGATTATTCTCCAATGAATCTTTGGGTTCATTATGGACACGGTGGGGAAGAGGGAATTGCTACAACTAATTATTATACAGAGAATCAGAATATCGGGATTTATCGAAAACTTCTTTTTAGGTATAATGGTCGGGCTGACAGCATCATGGCTCATTCTACAAACTGTATGGTAGTAGGCTGCGGTACTACAACGCCTAATTACACTTCTATTGCCCGTTCATTCATGGCCGTGCCAACCGGCGCTTTAACCTATTTTGCTGCTTCCAATTATGATTATCCTTCTTCTTCTATTAATATCCAGAAAGCCTATATCCAGGCATTGTATCAGGATAGTGTTTTCAGTCTTGGCAAAGCCGCCATGTTGGCACGAAGTTATAGTATTGTCGATTTTGATATAATGCAATTTGATTATTCAAAACTTTGGTTATATTTCACTTATTCATTCCTTGGAGATCCGGGACTTGAATTATTGACGGATTCCATGAGCAGTGCTGATACTTTCAGTATTGCGAATATTGGCAGCATTACGGTTCAATCCGGCTTGCATCATTATGTATTTGATGTAGAACGGGCTGGAGATGAAAATGAGGATAAGGGTGTTCTGGTGACCATGTTCCAGGAAGGTGGCGCTTTCCACCGGGTTTATACGAATAACGGCACCGCTGAAATTGATTTCCCGGCAAAACAAGCTTCTTTGACAGGAGACAACCCGGTTTATATTGCGGTTTCTCATCATCGTGGTTATATGAATGTTTACAAGAAAGATGTGACAGTAGATGCGAGTTTGCCCTACATCGTAGTTGAAGATCACGAGATCACTTCTCCGGATAGCGGGATTGGTGATACTATCGGGTATGACATTTCTTTCAAGAATATTGGTAAGGTTCATACAACAACGGATATTTCAATTCAATTTTCTCTCACAGACTCAATAGATACAAATTCTGCACTTCTTGTTAACACCACTGCTACAATCAATCATTTGGATTCAAGTTGTTCTCAAGAGTGTTTATTGCGATTGCTTGTTTTACCTGGAGCAAAGGAAGATAAGCAGCTTCCCATTACAGTCCGTATTCAGGAGGGTGGCAGAACCTATTGGGATTATGTGATGGTTTCCATTGCCAAGCGCAGTCTCATGATAGAACAAGTCAATTATACCAAGACTGGCAATGTCTGCAACATGACCGTCTATGTTAAGAATAATGGAACGCTTTCAGTTCCAGCTTGCACTCTTTCTTTATCGGAAAGCGATCCGGCCATTTTTTCTGTTTCACCTTCTCAAAGAACTTTATCCACTCTAGCAGCAAACGCTTCAACCAGCACTACCTTTGATGTAACAGTGGATGATACCTTGGATTGGGAAAATGCGCAGATGCCTTTGCTGTATCGCTATAATGGTATTCAAGAAACCTTACTGGTTCAGTTAAAGAAACCCGAAGCAGTAACAAAGGCTTTGGCGCTAAGTGCGGGTCAAGGCAAGATGCAGATTACTTGGACCATGCCCGAGAATGTTACTATTGGAGGTTATGACCTCTATCGGAAAGAGTATGGTGGCACTTCTTTTGACAAGCGCAACTCAACCCTTTTAACAGGAGCAAATTTCATTGATGATGTTGCAGTAACTAGTACCCTCACAAAATACATCTACAAAATACTGCCGGTCAGTGCCTCTATGGTTTATGGAGAAACGGCTGTTTATTGCACTACCAGCACTCAGCTTGTATTGAAAGAGGGTTACCCCATTTACAAACCTTCCTATATATCTGACGCCAGATGCGTTGATTTGGACAATGATGGGGATAAGGAATTTGTATTTTCAGATGCTAATGGAGTGGTTTATGCTTATCATCATGATCTAAGTGAATATATCACTAAGGGCGATAATGATGGTGAAGTGTTTACTCAACGATTCGGCTATTTAGCAGAGACCCCTGCACTGGGAGATCTGGATAATGATGGAAGCGCTGAAATCATCTTTTGTCGAGGGGATATTATTTCGGTTTATTTTCCAGTAGACAATTCCATTATATTACTCAAAGGATTTGTTGATTCAGCTGATTTAGCTGTTAAGACGGAGTATTCCGATGAGCCAACTCTTGGAGAGCCTGTTATTGCTGATATGGACGGTGATGGCAGTGATGAAATCATTGTCAGTGTTGATAATCTTGGCCAGGACCAATATCAAAGAACCTATCTTGTAAAATGGAATGGCAGCGCGCTTGTTAAAGTGGGTTCTCGTAGGACATTTCATTCACAATGCAGGATGACCGGCGCATCTGCCGGTAACATAATCACATCCGAAGGTAATGAATTTATTTACCCGGTTTCCAAGCAATCTGGAGGTCGTAGTGGTCGGGATAGCCTGTTGTACGTCTTTAATTACTCAAGTTTTAGCAATAGTAGCCTGAGTGGAGATAGTGCTCAGCCTGTGGATTCATTCAATTTAGGCTATGGCCACTTCATACCCAAGCGAATTATCCTCGCTGACCTGAATGGGGATGGCTATACAGATCCTATTTTTTGCGATGTAGATAGTACAGGCGACCTGTACGGTGGTGGCCAATTGTCCTTAAAAGCTGTTTCTATGGGAACCAATCCAAAGGCGGTTATATTTAATGAGCCGATTGGGGAATGGTCGTTCAGTCTGTTTTATTTGTCCCCTGTTGCCGCAGACATTGATAATGATGGCAAACGAGAAATCATGGTGTTGAATAAGAATGCGGTCTATATCTTTAAACTGAATACGTCCGGAGCGGTTATTGCAAGAGACACTCTACAGGTTAATGACGCATATAACGGGTATTTCACAACCTGCGAAGGTCTCTTTTCTGCTGATGTAGATGGAGATGGTAACAATGATATCTTGGTGACGGTCTCTCTGAATGAACATGAAAGCTATTTGCTGGCCTTTAATGCAAGCACGCACCAAAAAGTTGATGGTTTCCCGATTTATTTGGGGCAGGCCAGAACCTGGGCGCTTTCTGCACTGATTGGAACAGCGGATGTGGATAATGACAATAAGCTTGAGATTTACAGTTGTGGTCTGGATGGAAACCTTTCTGTATTTGAATCCAATTCAACCAATATTAACTCCAAATCTTTTGATTGCCAGGGCATGAATTGGAGAAATACCAAGAACGCAGAAAGCGCCATGAGAACACCTACAAAAGGAGTTGCTCGCAGTGGAAGAGTGTTGGTTTATGATGATTTTATTAGAGAGGTAGAGTCCGGCACCACTTATTATCGTTATATTCGTGGAATGGTACCAGATTATTTTGCTGGTGAAGTTAATCGGGATGAGTTGAACCTTTTTCCGAATTATGCAGTGCGGGCCAGATCTGTCACAGGTGATAATAAATTGCATTGTGATGGAGATTTTGAAAGTCCTTTGTTTGTTCCTTTTGGCCTTTCAATGATTGATGGAGCATTATGGAGTGGATATAAAATAGGTGGCATCGGAAGTTGTATTGAAAGATTGCGACCGGGATTTCCAAATGAGATTGCTGATAATTTTAGTGATGCCGGTGTATTATTCTACTCACATCTGCCAGACACTACTAGTTATTATTTATTGCATGTTGGTGCAGATAATTGTTGGACAATAGAAGGACAACGGAATGGTGTTGCTATACCCTTGGACTCAGTTTCTAATACAAACTATAATGCCACTTCATTGATCAATTACCGGATAGAAGTGCGAAATCAGGTAACTAAAAATAATATCAAATTCTATGTTGATAATGCACTTCAGATTGAAATGAATGATACCTGTGTAAATCGGGTCCAGAATGGTAGTGTTGGATTTTATGCTGACACAGGTGTTACGGGAAGCATGCGTAAGTTTAACAATCTTGTTGTTCAGAAAATCATAGATTCCTATACTCCTACTTTTGCTTCAGGCACGCATTCATACACAATTGGAACTGCCTCTGTTGCTGTTACCGTAAGTTCCGTCAGTTCCAATGGAACAGGCTGGACAATCCAATTTAGCGGAAACCCTGATCTTTCGCGCATCTTTGAGAATGATTGTTTCACTGACGGTAGCCAAGGTAAGCATAAGTGGAAAATAACCTCAGTCAATGATGTAACCAACCAGATAACCGTGGTTAATTCTGAATATTCTTCATCTGAAAGCCCAGAACCTTCTTCTGCAACGGATTATCCGGCTACAGTAGGCCGTTGGTTTAATACCCTCCAGGCATGGGAAAGCGCAAGGGAGGGGAATCTGGTTTCGGATAATCGGATTGAAAAAGGTATTTGCTATAATGATGAGATGTTTACAGAGAATCTAAGAATAGCCGGTTCTATTTCGGATGCCTCTCATTATATGTGGCTTACCGTTGCAAATGGTGAGCGCCATAATGGAACTGCTGGAACGGGAGTGACATTAGACCCAGCAGGCACAGGACATGCCATCACAGTGCTTGATTCCTTTGCTATTGTGGAAGGGCTTGAGGTAAAAGGGTGGGGAGCGCCAGGCATGTGCAATCAGGGCATCACGGTGGCTGGTGCACATACTCAAATAAGGTATTGTTTAGTGCATGATGAAGTTGGCTATAATTATGGTTCTGGTATCTCTTTTACAGGCAATGATGTTAAGATTTACCGGAATATTGTTTACGAGACTTCGGGCACATCAATGACGCATGGTATTTCGGATGGCAATGGCTGGTTGACCGGTGTTGCTATTAAGGATAATACGGTGTACAATATCCATGGAACAGGGATTCATAAGATATCTGGTAGCAGTTCTGACAGTATATTCAATAATATTGTTGTAGATTGTGGCGAGGGTGATTTTGATGTCCCTCAATACGGACCCTCTGGATATAATTTTTCCAGTGATGCCAGTGCTATTGGCCAGAATTGTCTTACTAACAAGACCGCGGCTAACCAATTCACCACTCTTACTGGAACACCCAATTTACATCTGAAGGTAGGTGCAGATGCCATTGATACTGGTTGGAACATGGGAAGTACTTATGGAATTGATATTGATGGTTCTTCCGTAGGTAGTACTTGGGATATGGGTGCAGACGAAAGGTAGGAGGAATAATGAGAAAAATCAATATCATTCTTCTGCTTTCAACAGCCATATCTCTTCAGGCTGCTGTTGAGACGCATGTATTTTGGTATAAAGCCTTGGAGAATGGATATGGCTTATCTGATAATCCGGGGCCTAATCTAAGTGTACTACCTGAAAATGTGCATCAAGGATCTCTTGGAATTGTAACAATACCCATTGGAGGGGGCAATATTTACAAAAGCGCTATTTTTTATTGTTTTAGTCCTGTTGAAACGAATAGACCTAAGGGAATTATTTATTGTCAGGATATTAATAAGATGAAAGGTATAATACAATCTGCGGTATTAAGAGCTGAATATCTAGACAACTACATACTTGATGGTAATTTCTCTACATGCCAAGCCGGAAACATGGAAGTAGTATGGGGGGTATTAGATTTGTATTCAATCTGTCAATCACAACTTAATTTGATAGATTCTTGCTCTCTCGCGGACTGGCCAGGCTGTTGGGTGTTTAATTATGCCAGAGAACCTGTGAGAATAGATACCGTGAACATGGTGACAAGTCAAGGGATGAACTCTGGGATGACAGAACATCCATTAGCAAAAACATTTATTGAAATTGATATTACAAATGAAGTTGAATATATTATCAGTAATTGTGATACGTTAAATAGCCATGCATATGCCATATACTATGAGGTGTTAAGCGGAACGGGAGTAGCAGAAACTTATGGATTCACAAATTGTTCGGAATTAGAGTGGTGGCAAACCTATCCCGAATCCTGGACGCGTGACGGCAATACAACGCACATAGTTGTTGAAGGTGATCTGCCGAAGAATCCCGATGTTGGCATAGTCAAAAACCCTGCCGCCTTTGACGGACTCTCTCTGTCTCAAAACAACCCAAACCCATTTAACCCAACCACAACCATTCGCTATAATGTCCCCTCAAAAGACAAAGGAATGCTTAGCATCTATACTGTCCAAGGGAAGTTGGTTCTTGCTAAAGAAGTTAGCGGGAGAGGGGCGTTCCAATGGGATGCTAGGGGCTTAGGTAGTGGGGTGTATGTGTATAAGCTGAAGACGGGTGGGAGAGTGGTGAGCAAGAGGGCGTTGTTTGTAAGATGAAAGTATCATCATAATTTGCAATCAGGGTGAAAAAGCATTAATATTTTAAAACGAGGAATTGTCTTTAATTGTTCAAGATTCTATTTGTTTAAAGGAATAACATTTTATTCAATGAGGTTTACATGTACATAATTGCTATAATTGAATTGACTATTCAAGTATTTAGGCAAGAAATGATGAGAGTCTTTAACCCGTTTCAAGGTAGTTATCGAATTTTCAATATTGATGGAGATATTCGATGCTAAATTGAATTAAAGCATGCTAACCAAATATAAAAGTGGAGGATTCGAATGAATACAGGAAAATTAGTTATAGTAGTTGGAAGCTTTTTGTTGTTTTGGATTGGGTCAGCGGAATGCAAAGATCAGAAAGAATATTTTATAAAGATGATAAAAGAAAAAGATAAAATCGGATTGGCGAAGCTAAAAGAGGATGATTTTATCAAGAATTTCCATGATATTATCAATAATGATGATAAGTTAGATAATAAGAGGCTAAGCGAATTGAACGAAGAAGAGGTTGATGAAATAGTGCTTTGTTTTGGGCAAAAGATGATGAGAGAGAATGATAAAATGGCTCTTGCATCAATTGATTTATTAGATAAAAAAGAAATAGCGCCAAGAATGCGATATCATTTATTATCCTCAGTAAGCAAAATGTATAAGAGAACGAAAGGGAAAAATAATGAGAAGAAGATACAAGAAGAAGAAAAGATAGAGAATGTGATAACTAATGTCGTTGCTTCCCCGATTGTTGATATTGATAGTAAATTTTATTGTTTAAAGAAATTTGGTCCGATTGTTTACCGGAAAAGGGGTATTGTTGATTATATGGCTATGCTGAATGATAAAGACATTGGCATAATAGTTGGGGTTATAAAACCGACAATCGATTTGATGAGTATTGCAATCGATAAGGATAAGAAACTTCTTCAAGAGAAGTTACAAAATGTTTTAAAGGAGCATAGTCAAGAATTAAATATAGGAAGAAGGTTAATGCCTGAAATAATCAATAATGATAGTTATGGTCAAATCATACTCAATGAAATGAAAAGCGGATATTTCTACAATGCCGATTTGTATTGTGCGGAGATGGTAAAAAAGAAAGATTGTTTGGTAATAAAAAAGTTAATTAAATATTTTTATGAGATTAATATTGATAAAGTACCAGAATGTAGTAGATATAGTGAATTCATTGCGAGTTTAGTGGATTATTTAAAGACGGAAAATAAACAAAGTTGTTCTATCAAGAGCCAGCTTAGTAAAGAAGAATATTTATTTTTATTGAGTTTATGTTTAAACTATACAGAAGATATCAAGATCATAATAAAGGGTGATGATATAGTTGATTATGCTTATATGAATTTTGGTAAAGGAAGGTTATATAAGTATTTCTTATCAGTTTATTTAACTCCAGAGGAGTATATTAAATTACATTAATGAATGCTTCGTATTTAAGAATAAGTATAGTGGTCTGGTTTTTTCAGACAGAAAAATGCTTTGAGATAAGTGGGCTCCCATTGTTAGATTAACAATGAACAAGGAGCAAAAATGAGCAAGCAACCGTCCCAATCTCGAAGGACACGAAGAAGCATGGATGATGCATTCAAAACTCGGGTCGTTCTCGAAGCCTTGAAGGAGAGCATGACGCTGAATGAGCTGGCCAGCAAATACGAGGTGCATCCGAATCAGATTCGCACTTGGAAAACCCAATTCCTTGAGAAGGCCAGCTCCGTCTTCGGAGGCGATAAAGATGCCGCCCAGGAGCTCAAGGCATTAAGGAATGAGCGGGAAATTCTCCATCAAGTTATCGGGCAGCAGACCATGGATATCGAGTTTCTAAAAAAAAACTTGAAGAAGCTGAACCTTCTATGAGGCAGGCCATGACCAATAGCGATGAGGAAATACCATTGGTTCGGCAATGTGAGCTTCTTTCCATAGGGCGGACATCGATTTACTATCGTCCGGGTGTTTCACCACGAAACATAGAGCTAATGCACCGGGTGGATGAGCTTTTTACGGAAGACCCCACCCGAGGCACAAGACGAATCAGTCACGCCCTGTGGAAACGGTTTAGCCTTCGTGCCGGTCGTGGGAAGGTCCGTCGCCTCATGGACCGGATGGGCATAGGGGCGGTTTACCCAAAGAAAAGACTTTCGATGGGTAACAAGCAGCATAAGAAATACCCGTATCTGCTACGGAACGTGACGATTACAAGAGTCAATCAGGTTTGGAGCACAGACATTACCTACATACGGCTGAAAGGCGGGTTTGTCTATTTGATAGCTGTTATCGACTGGTATAGCCGTTATGTTCTGGCCTGGCGGCTCTCTACGACGCTGGACACGGTATTCTGCCGTGAAGCCCTGGAAGAAGCATTGGCGAAATATGGTAATCCCGAAGTCTTCAATACGGACCAAGGATGCCAATTCACCAGCGAAGAGTTTACAGAGGTTTTGTTGAAGCGTGACATCAAAATCAGTATGGATGGTCGAGGCCGAGCCTTGGACAATGTTTTCGTTGAGCGGCTATGGCGAACCGTAAAGCAGGAAGACATTTATTTGAAGGGCTACTCAACCGTCTCGGATTGCAAAGAAGGACTCGAAAGATACTTCCACCGATATAACACCCTCAGGGAGCATCAGTCACTGGATTACAATTACCCTGAGGAAATATATTACGGAAGCATCGAACTGTCAGAGGCTGCATAAAATGAGCGGGAATCCACTTAAGGATCAGCTTTTCGCTGTCAAAGAAAGTCGACCACTACAAAGGAGGAAAAAATGGCTAATGTAGTGATTAGAATTCTGTCATTATTAAGTATTTTATTGGTTGAAGTATATCCAATAGATTGTAGACTTGACTATCCAAATGTAGGTGATGCAATGTATCGGAAGCTATATATGTGGGGGCCATTAAACCATTGGCATTCTGCAATATACGGGGGAATAAATATAGTGCCTAGAACGAATTCAGGGCCAAATGAATTTTCTATAGTGCCATGGTTTGGACATTATGGCAGTGTCACACCAAGTGGTCCTAATGGAGTTAATCAAGTGTATTCATCTTTACATCTTAAGGATATGAGCACAAATGGGTCGTTGGATTTCAATTCCCATGAAATATTTCATGATAAAACTGGAGAAAGTCCAAACGATCATCTTATTCCAATGTTTACCGATTTTACCGCAGGAAGAAATGGAAATTATTATGGGGCTCATTCACCAGGAAATTTGAAAATAGAAACTAGAAGAAGCATATTAAACAATTTCTGGAGTATTTTGAGACATGATCCAGGGTACACAGTGTTTGGTCAAATTGATCCAGCTCTTTCTGATAATTGTTTTCCGTGTGAAAGCGATTGCTGGTTTTATGAAACATGTTGGGGAGGATGTGCATTAGATATTGATGATATAAGATGTGATGGAGTAGTGGAGTTTAGTTATGAAGAGGCTGAAGTAAAAGTGTGGTATCCTGATGGTGCATCTTCATATTGGAATATTGCAAGATGTGGGACTAATAATTCGAATGCCCATGCGAATTTTCATTATGGAACACCGGATGGGGATGAAATATGTCCAAGGATACAAGCAGGAACTGGTGATCATGCAGGACATGATGAATGCACTAGGCAAGGAGATGTGTTGACGCATACAACAATGAGGAATTCTATTCTACAATCACCAGAGATGATTTGGTTGACAAAGCCAATTCTTTGCCCGGGAAAGTCTGGGGACGACCCATATCCAACCTCTATTTGGTGGTCATTTTATATTAAGGCATACAATACAGATGTTGTTTGGTATTGCGCAGCGGTTAAGACGAAAAACGAATCAAAATACAAAATCATACTGAAAGAAGAAAGTTATGAGACTAAAACATTATTTATTAAGAAAATTCTCGGAAATCACTATGATCCAGATCCTTTAGTAGAAAAAGGCTTGGTATCTATGAAATGGGAAGGGAAAAGAGTTGATGCAGCTACAAATGAAGAAGATTGTTTAGATGTGAATAAATTTAAGGTAGAAGATTTTGATTTTATTTTCTATATAATAGATGAGAGCGGAAAGTCAGTAAGAATGTCCTATGAACCTGTATCTATAAGAAGAAGATAAAAAGAGTATCTGTGTGTAAATTCAGAATTAATATGTTATAAAGATAGAAAAATCCTCCCAACCACAGTAGAAGTTGTGAGAGAAGTAAGATTAAGTTTGAAAGGTTTATACCATGCTATAGAGGATAATATATGGAAAATAAAATGCAATGCAATAGCTTGTTTAGGGAATTTCTTTTATGGATTATATTAATTTCAAGTATTTGTTGTGGTGATACAAGAACAGCTTTCTCAGCTGGCCCTATGTTACATTGGAATTTTGGTTTATCTAAAGTTTCTTTTAGCCTTGGTGTTGAGGCTTCCTATTGGAATTATTATTCTTTTCCAAAAAGTATTGATTTTGGTATTGATTTTGAGAAATCGGCAATAAGAGTTTATTCAGAACTTCAAACGGGTCTTATATTTTTTGGTCTATCAGCTGGTCTTGTTTCAGAATTCAAAGAAAATAATGTTTCTTTTGGGTTTCAAGGTTCCACCTGGGGTAATCTTTACGGTGGTTTAGATCTGCGTTATCGTCGTATTAATGAAGTGAATTTCATTTGTCCTGGTCTTTATGCCAAATGTCCTTTCTTGTTAAAAGGTACTTGGATATAAATTTCATTACAAGTCATTAAAACAGCAGGTGATGCCGTAAGTATTAGGACACCAACAAATGGAATTGGTAAATATAGAAAACGACAAAAGTAAACGAAGTAATATGCAAGATTCCCAATATGCCTTGTTAGCACATTATAATGTTATTGAAGACAATTCATTTTCTAACAGAATAATAATTACTTCAGATAGCCCACAAAATCTCACAAAAAAAGACGATCTACGATTTCATCTCGAACAGGAAGTTACTCTTGTATATGCCGAAAAAGCCGATATTCTCCAAGCGCTCAAAAAACACTCAAAAAAAGATACCGGTAAAACAACCCTGTCAATGCCAAAGTACGACCGCAAAACAACCCCCCTTTCCGCCACAACTTCAGTCTCCCCAATCATTGGCCTCGTTAACACTGTTATCACAAACGCTATTAAGAACGGGTCTAGCGATATTCATTTCGAACCCTTCCAAGATGAACTGAAAGTTCGGTACAGACTTGACGGTGTGCTCCGAGAAATCAATGCCATTCCAAAGGCTCGCATGGCCGAAGTAGTCTCCCGGCTCAAAATTATGGCAAACATGGACATTGCCGAAAAACGCCGTCCCCAGGATGGCCGTATCCGCATGGAATACAATGGATCTTTAATAGATATCCGTGTTTCTACACTGCCTACTGAATTTGGGGAGAAGGTGGTGCTTCGAATCTTGGATAAGAGTCACCTTGGGCTTGACCTTGAAAAATTGGGCTTTGATAAGAGTCGGCTTGAAACCTATAAGAAAGCCATCAAGCTACCTTACGGAATGATTTTGGTCACTGGTCCAACCGGGTCAGGCAAAACAACGACACTTTATGCGGGTCTGAATTACATTAAATCCCCGGAAATAAACATTTCAACCGTTGAAGACCCCATTGAGTATAATTTGGAAGGGATTAATCAGTCCCAGGTAAAACCAGAAATTAATTACACCTTTGCTGAGGCCATTAAGACTTTTCTTCGGCAGGATCCAAATGTCATCATGGTTGGTGAAATCCGTGACCCTGAAACAGCAAATATCGCTAATCGTGCAGCTATGACTGGCCATTTGGTTTTATCTACACTTCATACCAATGATGCCCCAAGTGCAGTGAACCGGCTTATCGATTTAGGTCTAGCCCCCTTTCAAATGGCCTCTTCTGTGTCCTTGATTGTGGCTCAGAGATTGGTCAGGAAGATTTGCCAGCATTGTCGGATAGAGCGACCGTTGACCACTGAACAACGGGATGAGTTGCGGATAAATGATAACGTGTTTTCAGTAGGAGAAGGGTGTGATGTTTGCGGGCAAACCGGGTATAAGGGTCGTATTGGGCTTTATGAAGTGATGCCAGTAAGCCCGGCAATCAAAGAATTGATTATGAATAAAGCAAATGCCTATGATATCCGGTTGCTGGCTGTTCAAGAAGGAATGCTTGGACTAAGAGAAGATGGGATTGTTAAGATGAAGGATGGGATTACTACTGCGGCAGAGGTGTTGAGGGAGACGAGGGTGGGGTTGTAGAATAACCCTTACCAGCCCGCTAATTCCTTCAATTTATCACTCCCGCTCCGTTCTTCCTTTTCATTAATCGAGACCCACTCGCCATTTAATAAATCGCCTTTGATGTTTTTGATATTTCCCTTGCAGACTGCTTTGGCCTCAAAGTGCAGGGTGTCTGCTTTGATGCTGTAGTCAAAATATTGTGATTTTGGCAGCTCGAAATTCAATGCATTGGCATCTTGAGTATAACGGCCAAATTCATCGAAATACGCCTGCTCAAGGGTGTAGACCTGCTTCAAAAGCGGTTTGAATTCGGTCACCTTGGATTTGCTTACAACCCCCATGAATTTAGGGATAGCGATAAGGGACAAAATGCCGATAATGACAATAACCGTCAGAAGTTCGGTCAGGGTGAAACCTTTCTGGTTTCGAAGAGGGCGAAGGAAATAATGTCTTTTCATAGTTCACCTGTTATGTCAGAGGTTTTAAGCCGGTCAAGCATAGCGCTTCCGGTAAGATTATAATACTTATTCCTGAAGTGGAAATCAAGCCTGTATTGAATCACGGGCAAAGGGAATTCTGCCATGTCAGATTGTACCGGTCGAACTAAACGCAAGCTATCCAGCGCTGACTCGTCCGGCAGGATATTTCGGTCGTTGATGTAGAGCTTTCCATTTCTGGGATATATGCGGATGCCCTTTCCTTGGGTATTGTTTCCGGAAAGGGTGTCTTGGCCCATCCCTTTAACGAACGATAGATGATTGATGGTCGTATTCAGGGAATGGGTGGCGGCCATCATGACCAGGGCAGCCCCTTTGTCCCGCTGCCATTCCAGATATCGCTTATGGATGTAAAGGTATAATCGGAATGAAAAAAGGGAGACCAGCGATATCAGAAACATGGCGGTAATCAGTTCCGCAATGGTGGTCCCTTTTTGTGACCGAAGAAATTTTAGCATAGCTATTCCAAAATCATGATCATGTCAAACATGGGCAAATACATGGCAATCAGAACAAAGCCGATAACGATACCCAGCATAACAATCATGATTGGCTCAATGACCGAAATAATGCTGTCCACAACGGAAGTTACTTCAGCGTCATAGAATTCAGCCACCTTTTCCATCATCTTTTCAAGTTCGCCTACCTTTTCACCCACCCCAATCATTTCCAGGGTCATTTCCGGGAAAAGGTCGCACTGAGACAGGGATTCATGCAATTCCCTGCCTTCTGATACCTGCCGAATGCTGTCATGGATGGCATTTTCGATGACTTTATTTCCTGCTGATTTGGAGCAGATATCTAAAGCGGTGGTTAAGGGTGCTCCACCCTTTAAAAGGGTGGCCAAGGTCCTGCAAAAGCGGCCAACCGCAGCCCGGGTCAAAAGAGAACCTAATAAGGGGAGTTTAAGGACCATTCTATCCCAAAAAAGACGACCTTTTTCTCTGTTTAAGGCAGTCCGGATTAATAAAACAAGTCCAACCAAGGCTGCCAGGATAAAGGGTAGATTGTTTCGCAATAAATAGCTCATGCCCACTACAATCCGGGTGATGAAGGGGAGGGGTTTACCCATGTCCGCAAACATCTTGGCAAAGGAAGGGACCACAAAGGTTAAAAGCACGCTTACGGCAATGACTGCAACGGCTAAAACAATGGCGGGGTAGAGCAGGGCGCTTCTGACCTTTCGTTTCAGGAATTGGCTCCGTTCAAGATAGTGGGCCAACCGTTCAAGGATTTCACCCAGAGCGCCTGCGCTTTCACCGGCCTTAACCATGCCGGAGTACAGGGGCGGAAAGACCTTCTCGTGCCGTTTAAGCGCTTCCCAAAGGGGTTTGCCTTCCCGCACCTCTGAAGCTATGGAGCGGACGATATCGTGGAACAGGCGCGATTCCTTCTGCCTTGCAATGACATCTAAAGCCTGGGTCAGAGGGAGACCGCTGTTTAGCATGGTTGCAAGTTCCCGGGTAAAGCGGGACACAAGGGTTTCCGAAATACCGCGGCCAAAGGGGAGAAGGTGCCCTTCCTTTTTAACGGAAAGCACGGTCAGTTTCCGTTTTTCAAGAAGAAGTCGTGCCGCAGACCGGTTTTCCGCTTCAATAAGGCCGCTTTCAATTTTGCCGGAGAGGTTTCTGGCTTTATACAGTAATTTCATAGTCTTATCCTCTCGGTTTAAAGCCCTTGAGTTCAGCAAGGGTTTTGGTATTCTGATAAATCTTGACCGAAATGGTTATCATCTGATCCCGTTCGCTGATGGAGCGCACCACCCGAAAGGGTTTAGCACTAAGCTGTACGGTTTTGTCATAGTCATAGGCTTCACCGGATTTCAGGAGTGTTTCGTCTAATACGCTTTCGGCATAGGCAATGGCAATAATGCGGTCGCCTTCTTTAGCCATAACAGCCATTTTGGTAAAGAAAATAGAAACGGGTACCGCCACAATGGAAAAGAGAACCATGGCGACAATGGTTTCTGTCAGGGTAAACCCTTTTTGGTTATTTATTTTCATGGAACAGTATCTCTTTTGTTTTTCCAAAAAGTAGCGGAATATAAAAGCCATCTTGTAGACGGGTGATATCAATACGGCCATCTTTGATGCTGGACTGGTGTTGGGTTGTGCCATAACGGAATAATACCCCGAAGGTATAGAGGCTGCCAAAGAGGGTTCCCCTGAATTCGGTCTGCCCGGAGCAATAGAGATAACCTTGAACAACCGTATTGTTATCGACAAAAAGGCGGGGTTGGTCACTGTTGTCCGGCGAAGAATAAAGCGCTACGCCATTGAGTCTGGTATTATCGATTAAGAAAAGACCGGGTTCGGTTGTGGTATTCATGCCTGGTCTGGAAAAGAAAGGAGAGGCGCAAAGCAGTGTGAAATAATGGCAGATGCTATTGCCTCCTATTTCCATCCGGTTGCCGCAGAGAAATTGTCCTTTCAGTTCAGCTTCGCTGCTGGTTTTGAAATCTCGACCGGCAATGAGGATGATGTTTATCAGTTGAGCTTTTTCTTTGATGTCCGCATCTGTTCCAACAAAAAGGGTTCCATTTTGGATAGTGCTTTGCTGTTCCAATGATAATTTTCCAATGCAGGCTAATGTTCCGCCATGTAGATTCAGATCGAAGTTCCCTTGGCCAAAAAGTGATCTGCTGACACAGCGGACTTGCCCGGAATCAGTAAAGATATTCTTCAAAGAGGTGATGTTCTGTGTGTTTTTATCATCCACAAGATTATCCAGCAGGGTTTCACCCTTTTTCTTTTCTAAAACCAGAAAGGTCATATCAATGGAAGCGTCAAAAGGGGTGTTTTGTAATACCTGACCGTTAAAAAAGGAGGCGGGCTTATTTTCATTGCCCTGGGCAATATAGGAGACCGTACCGGAAGGGAGGCGAACATTGCCTTTGATAGAAGCGGTACCGGACAAATAGAGGTTGGATTGATTGCCAAATACCACCAAGGCTGCTCTTTCCATTACGGGAGCTTGTCCCAGATAAAAGGCTTTGGTTTGCTGTACATCCCGAAAGCCCGATGAAATCCTTGCAGATAAAACGCACCCTTTTCGGGAAAGGCCACAGGAATACCAGCGCTCTTCATCTAAATCGGTTTTATCGGCAGAAAGGGTACCATCTAATGATTTTGCCAGATTGACGCTTAAGAACTGTTTGGCATATCGTTCGATGTATTGGAGTTGACTTTCCTTGATTCTTTTGGAAATAGCTTTCCGGCCATTCAGATAAGAAAGCAGAATGCTGTTAAACAGAATAGAAATCAGCAGCAATAGGACAATGGTGAGATAGATTGCATAGCCGCGCTCATTGCGCAGGCTATTGCAGAATAAAGAGTTTGTCCCGGAAGCGGACATGTACTTTGTCTTTTTCTATCTGGAGAATACGGATGCTGTCGATAATAGCATCCTTTTTGACCATTTCGGTCCGGTCTGATCCCTGATAACGCAATATGGCCATGGGTATTTTATCATTCCAGATAACGCCGTCCAGAGTCCAGGGCGGGGGCTGAATCGGGGCAGGCGGGGTCTTTGCATTCTTGTTGGCATCTTTCACAACTGGTGCTGCTTTAGGAGTTGGGAAAAATGGGTCTCGGCCCTGGATGTTGAAATCAGGTTTGATGGCGGGTAGAATGCCAGTCGATGCATTTCCTTTGCCATCATCTTTGAAATGGCCGTTCTTGCCGGAACTATTTCCTTTCAGCCCGGAATAGATACGATAGGCACTCAGTCCCCAGACTATTAGAGCCGTAAGGGTCAGGAAAAGGATAATGTTCTTCTTTTTATTCATGGTCAGTTATCAAAAAAGATGGATACCCGAAGTTTTGCTTCTATTTTACGGTTTTGGGTATGATCAAGAATCATCTCCCGGATTCGGACAATATAGCCAGAATTTTCCATCAGGTGGGTAAAACGGCCAATCCGGTTGAATTCCCCTCTCAGATGGAGGTTGAAGCTGATTTCAGCACTGTTGTCGGTGGTGTTTTCAGGGAGCATATTCACAGAGGCAACATCAGCCCCGCTTTCAAGGGCCGCCTGATTCAGTAATGCGTAGATGGCGGATAAGCGCGAATCACTGGCAACAGTCAGCTTTAAATCTTTCAGGGTGGCACGGATGGTTTCATTCTCTTTTTCCATCCGTTTGACCCGGCCTTCAAATGTTTGCGCTTCACCAATCATCTGCCGCCTGTCAAGAAGTGTGGAAAAGAGTTCTGTTGTTGATGAAAAGAGGGGCTCCAGGACATAAAGCGCCAGGATCAGGATAGCGGAAAAGCTTAACAGGGTAAATATTTCAAACCGGCGCTGCTGATAGCCCGGATACTTTAATAATGGCTTCATTTCGTGATTTCCATCTTGAAGAAAGTCACCGGTTTGGATGAAACCGTTTGTGTCTTGCGATACGCTTCACCGGCTGAAACGCTTTGAGAAGTCAGCAGCTCGACCCGTTTGAAAGAGGCAAGCGATTCAAGATTACGGAAAAGGCGTTGCAGTTCCTGGTCTGTTTCAGAAAAGCCGGTCAAGAAAAGCTTATCAGGCCCCTCTTTCCCTTCCTGAAAATTCATTTGACTGAACCAGACCCCATCCGGCGTGACTTGTCGTACCTTTTCTAAAAGCAAAGTGGTCTGGGAGCGACGGCTGATGAGGCTGTTGTTTTGCAGCAATTCGGTTCTTAAACTTCTGTTTTCTTCTTTCAGACGGTTCAGTTGATGGATTTTTCCTTGTAAGGCTGAAAAGTTAGGTTCAGTATGATGTTGCCAAAGAAGCAGCAACCCTTTGAAAAACAGGATAAGAAGCAATAGTCCAACCAACCCCGGAAGCAGGGTGTGGGATAGAAAAGAAGCGATGTGTTTCCAGAGGATTCGTTTTCGCAGGCTATCGCTCGGTGGGTCAGCCAGCTCCGTTTTGTTGCCCCCCTTTTGAAAGGAGGCTTTGGCTGACACCTTGGCAATTTCTTGGCTTATGTCCGCTTCGGCAAGAAGCAGGGTGGCATCCTGATTTTTAGATGCGAAGTGGTCTGCAAGCTCTTTGCCTGGGCCATAGATGAAGTAGTGGAGCGGTGGTGTGCCAAACAGGTGGAGTTCCCAGAAATCCACGATGACATTATTCATTTCGGTCAGGAATTGTTCCTGATTTTCTTTAAACAGCAATTCCCCACCCGGCAAATCTTTATAAAGGCGAATATCCTGATGGTCCAGAATAAAGATATAGGTGCGTTGTATGTCGAGAATGATATGGGCTGTGATTCCAACCAAGTCAGGGGGAAGGTGGGATAGCAAGAACTCCAATGGAGCGGCTTTGATATGGCGGAATCGGATGCCAAGTGCGGTGTTGAATTTCTCGGTTAAGGCATGGACAAAGGAGCGTTTGGCGACTGCGGTTAAGGTATGACGAATGCCATTGTCCGCAGATTGTGACCGATAATCAAAATGGACGTCTTCCATGGTAATGGAAAAGGGCAGGAAGCTTTCACTGTTTTTGTGCAGCCATTCATGGGGTTCTTCGCTTTCGGGAACCTCTACCGGACGAAGCAGAAGGGTAGGGCCTGCATGGGCCAGGGTAAAGGTCTCGCCGTCGGTATCGAGGTATGGAGCAATGGTCGGTTTAGTTTCATCGGAAGCGGTGATACGGCCATCGTAAACAAGAGAACCGTCTGAATGGGTACCGATGACACGCCATTCGTTTCCGCTGTTGTAGAGGGCATAGCAGACCGGTTTAAAGCCCCGCTTGAACCATAAAGAGAATTGCAATTATTGTAATTCCTTGATTGCTTTTTCCCGGTCAACAGCACCCTCGCTGCCATAGAATATATGGGGGGTTAAAAAGATCATCATACGGCTTTTGCTGTGGTCTTTGTGGGTTTTGCGGAAGAGTGCGCCAAGAAAGGGGATGCGTGAGAGAAATGGAATTCCTGAAAAGGTCTCGACTTCCCTATCTTCAATGAGACCACCCAGGACATAGGTTTCGCCGTCTTTCAGGCGAACAACGGATTTGATTTCCCGTTTATTGATAGGGGGTGGGAGGCTGTCATTTGGGGCGCCCCCGGGAATATGGAAGATGGGGTTGATTTCAACGGTTACTTCCCGCTCACCTGTTACAAAGGGGGTTACTGAGAGGGTCACATTGGCTTCAACCAATTCAAAATGTTCGCTTTGGGTCACAACAGGTGTGGTGCCTGTAGTGAGGGTGGAAGAACGCAGCTTATAGTATTGGGTTGTTCCGATTAATATGGTTGCGGTGTTTCCATTCAAGGTAGCAACTTGCGGAGTGGAAAGCACATTGGCGAGGTTGTTGCTTTCCAGAGCGCTGATTTGTGCCCGGAAATTAGCGGGTAGGTTGGTAATCTGTTCAAGGGTGAAATAGTCCGACAGCTTTTTCTCGCCGATTTTATTGATATCGCTGCCGGTTGCGGTAATATCAATACCCGGATAAAACGAATTGGAACCGTTCCCGCCACTTCCTGAGAAAATACGCAGACCCATGTCTCGGCCTTTGGTAATGGAGAAATCCACGACCAGCGCTTCTATCAGGATTTGTGCTATAGGCTTATCCACAATGGTGATGAAATCCTTGGCTGCAACGATATATTCATAGGAACCCACCACCAGCAGGCCGTTTTGTTCTTTTAGAACATTGACCTTGGTATTTTGGGTAATGGTTTCCGGAAGCAGCTTGATAACTTCTTCGGCTTTCATGTAACGGAGTTTGACTAACTCGGCATTGTTGGATACCTTCATATTCTTGTCGCCGATAAAGTAGACATCCTTGTTTTTCCAGAAAACGAAATTGGTATTGCTTAGGAGATATTTCAGTGCGTCATCGATTTCGATATACTTCTCAAGTTTTGCACTGATCTTACCGCTGATGCCCCCATAAACGATAATGGAAATACCAGACCGGGTACTGATAATGTTGATAATGTCTGCCAAATCCGCATCGGTCACTTCCATCTTTACTCGGGTGCTATCCACTAGGATGGAGAGCTTTTTGCGGGCAGTGGGTTGGTCATTGTTGCTGGAATTCCATACGGGTCGTGCAATGGAATAGAGATCGTTCTTTCGGGTGATTTCATAGCCATTGTTTTCAAAAAGGGCGATAAGTCCCTTTTCCAGGTCAATATCGTTCAATAATGCCGTCAGTTGGCCGGAGAGTCCTTTTTCCACGATGATGTTTTGTTTGGTCTCGCGTACCAGTCGTCGAACAACCGTATCGAGAGGGGCGTCTTTGATGTCAAAAGAGATTTTATTATCCGCATATTTGATATCGCAGAGAATTTTGACTTCCGGTGGTGGCGGCGGTGGGGGTGGGGCAGGCCGGAAGACTTCCACTATGCCATTTCGGACTTTGTAATTGAAATTATACTTGGTGATAATGAAATCAACCGCTGTTTTTACCGGAATCTTCTTGAAATTCACGGGCAGCCTTGCGGAAACATCCGGGGCAAGCCAGATATTAAGGCCAAACTGCGCTCCAATGCCTCTTAAAACATCACGAATGTCTGCATCTTTGAAGTTCATTTCCTCAATAATGATTGAATCCGGAATGGGGATAAGTCGTGGGTTGTTGACTAAGGTGTCTGTGAGTCCGATTTGTGGCTGGACGTCTTGTGAAAAGACCGGAAAAGCCAATAATACCAGTGAAAGCAGGGTATTTTTTAGAGTATTCATGTAAAGGGAAAAATACCTAATTTTGGGAAGGGGAAGCAATGAATGATATGGCTAAAATGGCCTAAAATTGGGCTCTGTTCCTCTTATGACAATTATCGCGGTGTTCCCCATACGGAGTATTCCAAGACCAATGACGCTTTGGATTGTCAGATAGAAAAAATGCGGAAGAGGGGACTTGAACCCCTACGGTTACCCACAAGATCCTAAGTCTTGCGCGTCTGCCAATTCCGCCACTTCCGCGTGAGTAAAAGAAGATAATTATTGGTGGAGAGGTTCTTCAAAGTCAAAATAACTTGGCCATGGGAATGCTTTGCCTGATTGGGAAGGGGCAATGGGATTTGTTCGCTAAAGATGATGATGTAAATCGATTAAAATCTATCAGAAATCTATCAAGAGTCTATTAGGTATATTGCAGTATTCTTGGTGAAATATTCCTGATGAAGTTCTGTCTATTATCTCAAAATAATGAATATAAATATGTTACGGTGTATTTGTATCATTATCTTTTATTGGCATTGATATTGCGCCTATTTGTATGAAGCGTGTTCAATATAAATGCTTAAGCTTAAGGAGGAATGTGATGAATCACCAACAATGCCAAAGGTGTTTTACGGGTTGGCGTTTATTTTTATTAACCGTGTTTTTATTAGTCGGTTCTTTATTTTCTCAGGACGTCAAGGTTCTGACCGGTTTTGAATACGACCAGATGCAGACCTGGGGTTGGAGTGGGGTGGAAAAAACAAGTTATAATGGGAGATATGGAACCTTGTTTCAGGGAGATGCCACGGAGGGTCAATGGGCGATAGGACATGATTTCTCACAGGATGCCGCATCTTGGTATTTTTCAGGCACGATTCCGCCCGAAAACAATATCTTAACGATGCAAGGTATTATTTTTAAAACGTATGGAAATTTTGAGAATTGGATGGGTCGTGATTGGAGCGGGTATGACCGTCTGCGGATAGATGTAAAGAGTACGGTGGATTCCTGTGTCCTCTGGTTGCAATTGCACGATGAACTCAGCTCGCCTTTTATTGTCCGGCAATATCATGTGCCGGCCAATCAATGGGTAACGTTGGAATTTAATTTGGCCGATGCCGCCCAGGAACGGAAGGTGCCGCTCTCCGGTGCTGGCGCCGCCTATTGGGGAGTGGATACATTGAGGGGGCGGATATTGAACCTTGCGCACATGGCCAATTTTTATGTGAATGCCGTTCATTTCTACGGTCAGCATGCCCAGCACGTGATTCTTGATAATATGCGTTTATTGAAGCCCGGCGTGAGCGATGGAAGCGTTTTGACCATCATTAACGACAATTCAGCGTGGCCGCAGATCGTGGAACTGCCGCAGCAAACCCCGGAGTGGAACAAATATACCGGTTCCCGCGATAACGCTCTTTTGACGCTCGGAACACCGGTGTCCATTACGCCGGGGATTAATACCTCTTATGGGTATCTCAATGGGAATCCAAGGGCGCTTTCTGCTGTGGACAATCAGCGATTGATTATGGGACTTGATCTGTCCGTGGGAGGTGTCATCAAAAGCGTGGATGGCGGCCAGACGTGGACGAATCCGGGCGGATTTTTTCACAGTTTTAATGCGCCGGGAAACTTTCTGACCGGTGCGGATGGTGATTTGCTGGGCTTTTATACGGAAAGATGCGGCGGCGGCAGTGCGGCCTCAGCCATGTATTTCCGTCATTTGAAATTCAATGGCACGGACTGGACAATGGGGACCCCTTCAATGATTACACCCAATTCATTTCATTGCCCGGAATGGAAGGTGAATGCGCTCCGTCTGCCCGATGGCAGAATCTGGATGGCAACGGCGCACCAGACCCGTTATGGTGTGGTCTATCTGCGTGCCTGGTATTCGGATGACGAAGGCCTGACCTGGCGCTGGCCCAATGCGGCAGGACGCATTGATGCGGAAAGCTGGCGTACTCATGGTGCCAGACAGGGGAGCTTGACAGGTGCAGAGTGGTGGGTCGAGAATTCACAGAAATGGAATTATGAGGGCAAATTATCTTCATTAGGAAGCATTACCAGTTCGGTCACTTGGTCGGAGACTTATCCCTTACTCGTTCCGTATGAGGGCACCGTGGGCTGCCTGTGGCTGAACGGGAGTGTGGAATGGTCCTATTTCGATAAGGATAACAATACCTGGACAACCCCGACTAATATTATTCCGGTTTCAAGCACGCTACTCTCTACGGCGGTCACCTATGGAACCAATACTGTTTATTTTACAACAGGAGACAAAATTTACCGGTTTAACGGGACCCAGGCGCCCACGGATGTGACGCCGGCCCAGTGCAAAGGCGGCGTACTTTCGCTAAGCAATGATGTTCTGCTTAATTTGTGGCAGGAAACCGGCGGCATCATTCGTTTTTGCACCAAACAATTGCCGGATGGCAATTGGAGCGATGCCACCACTATCGCCACGGAGGGCGGCACTTGCCGTTTAACGGCCCCCATGTATTCCCCGGATAACTTCTTCCCGGTGGCCTGGATGGGCGGCAGCCTCAAATTCCTGCGCATTCCCAATCCCCACGCCGCCACAGCGGTACGGATGACGAAGCGTCTTTCTCCTTTATCTTCTCTACTGACGAACAGTCCGAATCCTTTTCGTCAATCTACGGTATTCGCTTATCGTCTGCCGACACAAGGGCCTGTTTCTTTAAAAATTTATGACCATAGCGGCAAGTTGGTGAAATCGCTGGTGCAGGCACGGCAGGAGCCAGGTCAACATAATGTTAAATGGAATGCCACCGGCTTGGCCACCGGCGTCTATTTTGCCAAGATAAAAGCGGATGAGCTGAGCAGCAGCAGGAAAATATTAATTGTCCGGTAAAGGGGAAAGATATGAATAGTGGACGGCCCTGCATTTCGGACTGAAGGCAAAAGTGCCATTTATAGAGTTGGAAATCAGGTGATGACAAAGAAAATGGTTTTTAGTCGATAAATCAGTTTAATTCCGGTGGAATGTAGTTATCCGGTCCGCCCAGCTGTTTGAATTTCCGGTACAGGATAACCGTTGCCACAAACCCTAAGAACGCCAGCGCCGAGCCAATGAGAAAGGTGTACCTGTATATATGGCCGCTGCAATCCAGGAACCATCCGACAATCGGAGCAATGGACATGGTGGAGATGGAGCCTACGATACCGAGCGCCGACGCGTATTGGGCGAACTTTGTCTGCGGAAAAAGCCTGAGTGCGATTGAGGCGGTGGAGGTGAACCACATTCCGGAGATGACGTTGTGGCACGACATGGCGACGATGAAGGTGGGCACGGTTCGGGCGAAGTTACCGGCCCAAAAGGTCACTACCGCATACAGTAGAATAACGGCTATGCCCATGCGGATGGGGTGGAATCGATCGGCCAGCATACCCAAAAAATAGGCGAGGAGCAGAGAGATGAAAAAATTCATGGCAACCACTTTTCCATAGGTGGCCATGCTCATGTCAATGCTCTTGGCGTAAAAGACGCTGAACAGATTGTACGGCATAAAAGCCATGGCAGACAAGGTGCAGGCCGCAAACACCCAGAGGTAATACCGGTTG
>Ga0156536_1211_pt1 | contig 25836 bp, 22 predicted proteins | sample RifOxyB2_FD_111931 | JGI IMG/M metagenome (GOLD analysis project Ga0156536, IMG submission 111931) | Elusimicrobia bacterium RIFOXYB2_FULL_49_7 | reverse complement strand
GGCCTTGCCCCTGGAGATGCATACCGCCCTCACTCAGACCGAACGAGAGGAGCGTACCGCGGAATGCCTACGGAATGTCAGGCTGACCGGTGTGGAAGGGAAATTCCCTACGGAACTGTCAGGCGGCATGGTCAAGCGAGCTGCTTTGGCCCGCGCGCTTTCCATGAATCCGAAACTTCTTTTTTGTGATGAGCCGTCTGCGGGTCTGGATCCGGTAACCACCCGGAGTCTTGATGCATTACTGCTTGAATTGCGTGACCGTTTCGGCATGACCGTGGTGGTTATCACCCACGATCCGGCCAGTATCCGACGTATGGCAGACCGAATCATCATGTTGGATCAGGGAACTCTGGTCTTTGACGGTCCTTTGACCGCGGCATTAGATTCATCGGTGCTGGCCTTACGGGAGTTTTTCGGTCTTTCCCCTGATTAGACGCTTGCAAGCCGCCTGGTGTTGGTTATCCAGAATTTCATTTTTTCCCTTCCTTGCAACTATGTATCTTTTAGCCGGAGCAGCGGCATGATCAAGACCTACACAATAACCGATGGACGCGTCCTTGACGCATCTCCGGAAGAGGCGCAGATTCTTGTTTACATCAATCCTGATGATGTGGAACGACGTGCACTTGTGCACGACTATGCCATTGACGAACATACCCTCCATTCCTCCCTTGATCCGGACGAATTATCCCGTCTTGAGTTTGAGCCCGACCATATAGCCATGATTTTAAAGCGGCCCAAGCGGTATTCTGCGGAGGATAACTTTCTTTTCCGTGTCATGTCTCTGGGTCTCTTTCTGTTTCAGAACAAACTTATCATCGTCACCTCTGAAGAGATGTCGGTCTTTGAGACCAAACGGTTTTTTCGGATCAAATCGATCCGGGAAATCGTGTTGAAATATCTCTTCCAATCCATCACCCATTTCATCGATCATTTGAAGGTTATCCACCAAATTTCCGAAGAGCTGGAGGATAAAATCAGCGCCTCCATGGAGAACAAATATCTCCTTTACATGTTCATTCTGGAAAAAAGCCTGGTCTATTACCTGAACGCCATCAGTTCCAATACTCTGCTGCTCCAGCGGCTCAAGAATTATGAGACGCGACTGGCCTTTTCGCAAGATGAAAAGGAGCTTCTCGATGATTTACTCATTGAAAACGCCCAGTGTTACCGTCAAGCGGAAATCTATTCCAACATTCTCTCCGGCCTGATGGATGCACGTGCCTCCATTGTGAACAATAACCTGAACATCCTGATGAAACGGCTGGCCGTGCTGACCGTGGTGGTGGGGGCGGTCAATATTCCGGCCTCCATGGGCGGTATGAGTGAGTTCAGCCGTTTTATTATTGATGGTTTCGACGTCAATTGGTGGGTGGCCAACCTGCTCTTTTTCTTTGCCTTGGTTGGGACCGGATTCCTGTCGTATAAAGCACTCGCCTTTTTCAAGGTCTTTTCAACCGAAGAGCGGGTCAAGAAAAACCGACCCGTCTGAGTTTCCTCCCTTGCAGACCTATCACGATTACATTGCTAAAACCTTTCGCGGACTGGAGAACGTCCTTTCCGATGAACTGATCTCTCTGGGTGTCAAGCAGCCCGCCTTTATTACTCGAGGCGTCCGGTTTCATGGAACCCGGGAACTGCTCTATCGTATCTGTTTTGAAAGCCGTATTGCACTCCGCATTCTGCAACCCATCGCCCATTTCAATCTTAATCATTCCAAAGAACTTTACGATAAGGCTAAACGCATCGATTGGCCCGCTTTTTTTTCGGTGGACAGGACTTTTGCCGTGGACAGCATCGTGAAAAGCCCTCTCTACAACCATTCCAATTATCCTGCGCTTTTACTTAAGGACGCCGTTGCCGACCATTTCCGCGATGTGTGCGGAAAACGCCCTGATGTCAATACCGACAATCCGGACGTACGGCTTCATGTTCACATTTCCGAAGAACAATGCACTCTTTGTTTGGATGCTTCCGGAGACTCCCTTCATAAGCGGGGTTACCGCCTGGAACGCAATGAAGCGCCGTTGAATGAGGTATTGGCTGCAGGGATGCTCCGGTTGGCTGACTGGAACGGCAAAGGGCTTTTTTTGGATCCCATGTGCGGATCCGGCACTCTACTTACCGAAGCGGCGCTGATGGCGGAAAATCGGGCGCCGGGTCTTATCCGGAGGCGGTATGGGTTTATGGGATGGAATGATTTTGATGACGCCCTTTTCCGGAAAGTGATGACGGATGCGGAAAAGGCGGTTTGTCCGGCGGATTGCCGCATTGTCGGCGCGGATATTTCGGAACAGGCTCTTGAGATGGCGGGTCACAACCTGACGCGGGCCGGATTGTCGCTTTCCGTGGAACGCGTCCATTCCTCTTTTGAAGACTTTGTACCGCCTACAGATTCCGGGTTGATGGTGATGAACCCGCCCTATGGACAGCGCATGGGCGAAGGGGATATGACCGGTTTTTATCGTTCCATCGGTGACACACTTAAAAAGAAATATTCCGGCTATACCGCATGGATTCTCAGTGCCAACCAGGCTGCCTTAAAGAGCATCGGCTTGCGTGCCACCCGCCATGCCACACTTTGGAACGGTGCGCTGGAATGCCGTTTTCAACGCTATCTGCTGTATGCCGGCAGTGTCAAAAAAAAGCGGGTAGAGGTTAGCCAATCGGCTGACGGAACCGGACTTTGACCGCATTCCAGAATCTCGGATTCAGAACTGCGAGCAGCGGAAAGATTTCCAGACGCCCTAAAATCATGGCGAGAATCAATATCCATTTCCCGGCTCCCACTCCGCCCAGACATGCTGCACAGGAAGCCAGGGATTCACGGACATCCATCGGGGTAAAAAGCAGCAGTAACAAACCCAAAACCAGGAAAAGAGAGAGATAGGCGCCTACAAAAAGAAGGGTGCGCTGAAGATCGTTTTCCTCAATGCGTTTGCCGTTGATACGGACTGCAAAGATACCGGAGGGATGAAACAGCTTCTTAATCTCTCGGAGAGCGCACTTGACGAGAAGATACAGCCGGATGTTCTTAATGGCCCCGCTGGTGGATCCTGTGCTGGCGCCGGTCAGCATCAGAAGCATCAGGAAGAATTAGCTGAATTGAGGCCAACCGTTAAAATCCGCGTTGGCAAAACCGGTGGTGGTGAAGCCGCGGAAATTCTCAGATCACCTCCGGATTTGAACGCCACATTTTACGGTAATAAGATGCGGATTCCGATCGACTGCTTTTCCATTGAATTTCGGAGTGCAGCAACCTATTTTCAGAAAACCGTCTCATCTAATCGTCTTTCCATAGACAGGGAGTTTTTTATGGAAACATTGCATGCCTTCATCTTGTTCCTCAACGGCTATCTTTGGGGCTGGCCCATGCTTGCCCTGTTGTTCGGCACCCATTTGTTTCTGACCGTACGTACCCGCTTTATCCAACGCTATTTAGGCAAAGCACTGAAACTCTCTTTTCATAAAGAGAACGACGGTGAAGGTGATGTGAGCCACTTTGGTTCCCTGGCCACTGCCCTGGCGGCAACCATTGGAACCGGCAATATCGTCGGAGTGGCCACGGCCCTTTCCTTGGGCGGTCCGGGCGCTCTGTTTTGGATGTGGCTGACCGGTGTTTTCGGTATGGCAACGAAATATGCGGAAGCGTTGCTTTCGGTCAAATACCGGGTTCGCACGCAGGATGGCACCATGTTGGGCGGGCCCATGTATGCGTTGGAAAAGGGGCTGGGGCTTAAATGGCTGGCCGTGCTTTTCAGTTGCTTTACCGCATTGGCCGCCTTTGGTATCGGCAATATGGTGCAGGCCAATTCCGTGGCGGCCATGACGGAGACCACCTTTCACATTCCCGCCTGGATCACGGGGATTATCGTCGCCTGTTTGACGGGAATGACCATTTTAGGCGGGGTCAAATCCATTTCACGGGTGTGTACGGGCTTGGTTCCTTTTATGGCCATTTTCTATGTAATCGGCTGTCTGATTATTTTATTCATTAATTCAGATTATTTGCTTCCGGCACTTTCAGAAATTCTGCGCTCTGCTTTTTCGCCCCGAGCAGCGGGTGGCGGATTCATCGGCGCCACGGTTTTGATGGCCGCCCGTTACGGTATTGCCCGCGGCCTTTTTTCCAATGAATCCGGGTTGGGTAGTGCCCCCATTGTAGCGGCAGCGGCTAAGACCAAGAATCCGGTCAACCAAGCGCTGGTCTCTTCCACCGGCACTTTCTGGGACACGGTGATTATCTGTGCCATGACCGGTCTTGTTCTGATGACCACTTTGTTGAAATACCCGGGTGAATTGACCGGCTTGAAAGGGGCGGCTCTGACACAGGCCGCTTTTAGCGAGATTCCGGTGGTCGGTCCTGTTGCATTGACTGTGGGACTGTTGACATTTGTCTTTTCAACCATTTTAGGATGGTCTTATTACGGTGAACGGGCGGTTGAATACTTATTCGGTAAAAAAGCCATTCTACCTTACCGAGTATTGTGGGTGGTTGCCGTTTTCTTCGGCGCAGTGGCTGCTTTGCCATTGGTCTGGGACTTATCAGATGCCATGAATGCGCTGATGGCTATTCCAAACCTGATTGCACTGCTTTTACTTTCCGGCGTGGTTGTAAGTGAAACGCGGCAATATTTGTGGGAAAAAAGCGAGGAGGGTCATTCTACATAACAGACAACGCATTTCAGATAATCCGATTCCGGACAGGCGACATTAATCGGATGGTCCGGGGCTGCTCCACGCTGCTCCAGCATACGAATAGAGCGACCGGATTCCGCTGCCGTATAGGCGAGCATGGAACGGAAATCATCCCGCGAAATACGGCCCGAACAACTGCAGGTGATGAGTAATCCACCCGGTTTTAATACCTGAAGAGCCAATCCATTCAACCTGGCATATCCCTTGAGTGCTGAACGGATACCGCCTCCGGATTGGGCAAAACGGGGAGGATCAAGGACAATCATATCAAAAGTCTCTTTTTTTTCTGAACAGTGTTCAAGCGCTTTTCCTGCATCCTCACATTGAAAAGTCACGGTTTTTGCCAATCCGTTCAATTCCGCATGCCCAGCCGCATTTTCCACTGCTTTTTCCGAGGAATCAATCCCCAAAACCGAGAGAGCCCCGCCTTTTGCCATATTCAGCGCAAAACCACCGGTATAACAGCAGAGATCAAGACATTTTTTGCCGGCCGAAAGGTTGCGAACATGGCAGCGATTGTCCCGTTGATCCAGGAAAAAACCGGTTTTTTGTCCTACTTTGAAATGCACATCGAACAATAGACCGTTTTCCTCAATACGGACCATCTCCCTATCCGCTTCTCCGGATAAAAGACCGTCCTGCAGCGTTAATCCTTCCAGTTCCCGAATGCCCCGCTCAGTACGAAGATAAATCGCTTTGGGCGCGACCGCTTCTGTGAGAGCGGTTAGAAATACTTCTTTTCTTTCGGCCAAGGCGAAACTGGTTAATTGGACGCAGAGTATGCCGGCATAGTGATCCACGGTCAGACCGGATAATCCGTCACCTTCGCTGTTTACAAGACGACAGGCAGTATCGGTTTTCAAGAGATTCAGAGAGCGGCGCAAGGCGATTGCGGAACGGACTTTGTCGGCGAAAAAAGCCTCTGTTAAAGGGTTTTCTTCCCGAAAGGAGAAAAGACGGAGGCAGATTTGGCTTTGGCTGTTGTAGAGACCCCAGGCGATAAAATGACCGTCCCGGGTATAGAGGGCTGCTGGGTCGCCGTCATGCAAGGCCCCTTCTTTTTTGCCTATTGCTCCTGAGAAAACCCAGGGATGACCGTTCAGGAAAGGGGTTTCACGGTCCTGTTTGAGAAATAGTTTGGAATAGCTCACAAATAGTCGCTTACACGGGAATGACGATTTCCCGAATTTTGATGACCCCTTCAATGGCGTTCAATTTCTTGATGACTTCTTCGGAAAGCGGTCCTTCGATATCGAGGATGTTGTATGCCAACTCATTCTGACTCTTGTTAATCATTTCGAGAATATTGATTTTAGCGTCGGCCAGTACGGTTGAAAACTGACCGACCATGTTGGGCACATTCCGGTTAATGATGGTGAGACGTCGTTCACCCTGTCGCTCAAGCGTGATGGCAGGAAAATTAACGGAGTTGCGAATATTGCCGTTTTCCAGGAAATCCTTTACCTGATCCACAATCATCAGCGCGCAGTTTTCCTCGGCTTCCGGGGTAGAGGCGCCCAAGTGCGGAAAACAGATGACGTTTTCCGTGGAGAGCAGCGCATCTGAGGCGAAGTCGGTAACATAACAACTTATTTGACCTGATTTTATGGCAGCAATAACGGCCTTTTCATCTACAATGCCGCCGCGGGACAAATTGATGATACGCACGCCTTTTTTCATCCGGGAAATCTTTTCCTCATTCAGGAAACCCTTTGTTTTCTCCGTTTGCGGGACATGAAGAGAAATATAATCCGATGTGGCTATCAGCCTATCAATCCCTTTGGCTTTTTTAATGTCTTTGCTCAGGCTCCAGGCAGCATCAACGGTGATGAAAGGATCGTGTCCCTCCACTTCCATGCCGAGTGCCAAGGCGCTGTTGGCTACCATGACCCCGATGGCACCCAGGCCGATGATGCCCAGCTTTTTGCCCAACACTTCAGGACCCACAAAAAGGCTCTTATTTTTTTCAACCAGTTTGGACAATTCCTCGCCCTTTCCTGCGGCTTGGTGCAGAAAGAGAACACTGTCCACCACTTTTCTCGACGAAATCAGCAGGGAGAGGATGGCCAATTCTTTGACCGCATTGGCATTGGCACCCGGGGTGTTAAAGACCACGATGCCGCTTTTGGAACAGCGGTCCACCGGGATGTTGTTAACGCCTGCGCCGGCGCGGCCGATGGCTTTGACCGTGTCTGCAAACGAAGTTTCCAACATGTTGGCGCTGCGGACAAGAACGGCGTCCGGATGGGAAAACTCCGTGGCGATTTCATAACTGTCGTGAGGAAAACGATCCAAGCCGCGGGGTGAGATTTTATTGAGGGTTTGAATTTTAAACATATAGGCTCCTACGAGTAAAGTCGTCTCAAGTAAAAGAAAAATAACTTTTCCGGAAAACAAATGCATCTTTTCTATTATATGCAGAATTCGGATGAAAATATTATCTTTTAATCCAAAAATGATTGTTTCCCTGCCCGCTTTATTCAAAGTTCTTTTGATTTTCTCAGTCATTGTCATATTCAATCGATTCAAACTTGATTTGGGTTTATCCATTCTCGTTGGTACCTTATTACTCGGGCTCTGGTTTGGTCAAGGATTGTCGGAAACTTTGGTCATGATTCTACAAGGCGTAACTGAGCCGTTGACCCTCATGCTGGTTCTTTTAGTCTCCCTAATTTTGGGTATGAATTGCTTGCTTGAACTTTCCGGTGGTCAAAAACGGATGGTGAATGCCTTAAGTGGAATGATGAAACGAACCCGACTCTCACTGACCGCCTTTCCGGCCCTTATCGGCCTGTTGCCCATGCCGGGCGGTGCTTATTTCAGTGCCCCCATGGTGGATCAGATGAGCCGTGATCTGCCGCTCTCTCCGGAAAAGAAATCCATTATCAACTACTGGTTCCGTCATATTTGGGAATTTTGGTGGCCCATGTACCCCGGCGTGATCACGGCCGTGACCCTGACCGGTTTTTCGGTGACGAATTTCATTCTTCTGCAATGCGTTTACACGCCGGTCGCTTTTTTGTTGGGCTATCTTGTCCTGCTGAGGGGTCTTTCCATTCCAACGGGTATTGCTTCGGAAAAGAGCGCGACACCTGTTAAGAATTTTCTTTCCGCCTCTTTGCCGGTGTGGCTGGTTTTGGGATGCGTTATTGTCCTGGGCACGCTTTCTCCTTTATGGGAAGGACGGATAGTACCGGCCGGTCTTTTTTCTCAGTATATTCCGATGTTTCTCGGATTGTTCCTGGCACTGCTTTGGATTATCAAGGACTTTCGAGGCCGGATGAAGGAAGCGGCTTCCGCTTTTTTCAATCAGAAAACCCTTCAACTGATTTTTCTAATTTTGGCTGTCATGGCTTACAAGAATGTACTCAATCTTTCCGGTGCCATCCAACTTATCAGCGGAGAACTAAAGACCTTTCATATTCCGATCATGATGGTCGTCATGCTCTTGCCGTTCCTCTCCGGGATGGTCATCGGTGTGGCCGTGGGATTTGTGGGCGCCTCTTTTCCGTTGGTTTTGTCATTAACCGCAGGTTTGCCTCATCAGGCCGCTTATATCACGTTGGCTTATGGATTCGGTTATTTTGGAATGATGCTATCGCCCATTCATGTTTGTCTGGTGCTGACCAATAATTATTTCAAAGGCAATTTAAGTAAGAATTATCGTTATTTGCTTCCTCTGGGTTTGGGGATGATCTGTTTTATTCTGCTTTGGCATACAGTGATTCGAACGTTTTTCTAAAACTGAAAAAGGGGGATCTATGTTTTTATACGGTGCTATTCTGCTTTTTGTTCTTCTGGTTCTGACCCTATTGACCGGACTGCATGTCATCAAAGTCAAGATGACCACTCATCGCAAGCTGGCTTGGCTGGTTCTTATTCTCGCGGTGGTTCATGCCAGTCTGGGTATCAAAAATTGGATGGGATGGTAAAAGTCAAGTCAGATTCCCCGGAAAACCAACCAAAGCCAATTCATAACCAGGACCAGTGCTAAAAGCATCCCCGGATAATACCGTTTCCAAGGCTGTTCGATAACCAGGCGTATACGTCGTGTTTGAAATATCATCGCCACGCCTGCATAGAGTCCATAGACGCCACATCCCAGGAATGCCAGCGCAAAAAAAGGAGAGGTGGTAAAAGCTTCTTCTACCTTTCCCTCGCTTATCGCAATGACGGTTCGTGTGATGCCGCATGTCGGGCAGGGCAGGCCGATCAGGTTCTTGATCGGGCAGGAGATCAAGGCAACAGAATCAATCGGAATCAGTTTGAATAATAATAACGCACCCAAGAATACCCAAAACCAAATTTTTTCATGGTTCAATTCATTGGGAAGAAGAGGACGAAACAAGATACGCATCCGTTAAAACAAGCCAGACAAACCGGAGAAGCTTAACCCGGTTAACAAAAGCACCACACCGGCTGCTGCACAGCAACAGCAGCCTATTGCAGGAAGACAAACCGCTAAGATTACCCGGATATAACTGGTCCTGTGAGCTTCCTTCAAGCCTGCTATCTGGATGATCACCGCCCAGACCGCACCGGCCACGGTTCCCAACACGGGAATAAAGCCGAGAAGCGATGTGCTGCCATATGCATAGGCAGTGACTTTAAAGGTGACCGCAAATGGTTGTTTGGCACCGCCGGTCAATAACAGAAAAAGATGACAGAGCCCGGCGCCGATAAACAATCCCACTGCAATGCCAAGCGGGACTATGAAGATCATAGCCAGTTTGACTCCGGCACTGCTCAGAAAGACCGGAATTTCATATCCCTGAGGAAGATATTGACGGAAATCCATGAGCGATTGCCAGAGTGAATTCAACAGAAAACCTACGCTGCCGCAAAGGACGGCGAAAAGAAGCGCATTAAAAAGATGGGGAGTTCGGTTTAAATAGCGGAATGTCAATACCGGCGTGAACAGCACATCGCGGACCGTGATGAAAAGAGAAGGAAGATTGAAAAGATGGCCTTTTTCCTCCCAATCCGGTTGGATATCTGCCGGCGGATTCTCGTCGGCCGCTTCAGTTCCGTATTGACGGGCTCCACAATGGGTACAGAAAAGGGCGTCCATGGGCAGCGGGTGTCCGCAGAAATGACAGACCATTTTTATTCCTTCCGGAAAATCAGTGCAAGTGACGTGCCCGGGTGGCCCTCGTACACTTCCAAACTTAAATTTTTCCGTTCCATGACACGTCGTATGTCGAAGTCAGGTTGCCCATAAAACCCTTCCGGAACGGTTTCCTGAAGGGTGAGGCCTGATGATTGAATGAGATTAACGACATTAAGATTGCATTCCAACAGGGTTTCTGCATCCGGAAACATGACATCCAGCGTCACAAGCAGTCTCCCCCCTTTTTTTAACACGCGTGCCATTTCAGAGAGCATTCGGCCTTGCAACCCAAAATCCGCTTTGCATTGAGGGGTTTGACGATCGTTTTTAACGGGCAATGCGCGACAATGTTCCAGGACCGATACAGACATCACCCGGTCAAACATCTCATCCGGATAGGAGAGGTGTTCCATGCCTTCAACTTTATAATGGACTGTCAGCCCATATTTGGCGGCAAGCCGGCGATCGATACCGTGCCATCCCACATTTTCATTCGGATCAATACCGTGCATTTCCATGCCCAATTCAGCTAATAGAAATTGAAGCGGAGCACGTCCGCATCCTGCATCCAATATTTTGAGTCCGGGTTTTAAATCCAAGTTACGCATCACCCAAGGATATTCCCAATATTTATTCGGGCCCACAGGCCCTGCGCCCACATAAGAAAGCAATTTCCGCATGGTTCGTTTAAACGGTTTGCTTTCTCTTTCCAATATATCCGCATATCCGCTTCGACCATCTGGAGTCGGCAAATCAGACAGGGAAAACGGCATGGGGCTGTAAGGCAAGGCAAGGTTGACTTTTAATCGCAGACGTTGAAGGGTGTTCAGCAAAGGAGCAGGGATGAGGGCAATCATTTTTTCTTTCATCATGGGTAAAATAATCCTTGCAGAAGGGGATTTGCAACGGGCACCGCCGTCCCGATACCCTTACCTCTTTAGCATTTTGATGGCATGAGTTAGTTCCCGGTTGATGGGTGTGGCCACTTTCATTTCTTCGCCGTATCGTACCACCATGCCGTTTAGATTGTCTATTTCGGTCTGTTTGCCGCGCTCAATATCCTGGAGCATGCTGCTGCGGTGTTCATAGGTATCGGGCAACAATTTGGAATAAAACAAGTCCAAAAAAGCTTCCGGGGTATCCCAAGTCAGAGGTATTTGTCGTTTCCGAGCTACGGCAAAGATTTCCCGAATGACGCCTTCCATTATCTCCTTCCATTCGGGCTTTTCAGCCAGGACCCCGTAAGGGACGCCATGAAGAGCACTTAAAGGATTGAGAGCACAGTTATACAGCAGTTTGGCCCACATAAAAGATTCGATGGTGTTCGTGAACTGGCAGGGGATACCTGCGGCATTAATCGAATGAACTGTTTTCTGTGCCCGTTCAATGAAGCTGGCCGAATAATGGCGGGTTGTCATGTCCGGAAATCCGAGCATCACGGGTTGGGTGTAAACCGTAATGCGCACTTCACCGACAGTAGGCAGCATGGCCCCGAAAATAACACGTCCCCCCACCACAAACGCGGTGCGGCCCATCTCTCGAATGGTCTCCAGATTACCGAGACCGTTCTGGAGGGAAACCAGGAGCGTATGTTCTCCGATAACGGATCGAAGCTGCCGAATGAGTGTTGCGGTATCATATGATTTAACGGTAACCAGGATGACATCAAAAGTTTCCGAACAATGGATGGGAAGATTCAAGTAGTGAAAGCCCTTAACAAGATGGTCTCCCCATAACCCGCTGATCCGAAGCCCCTGTTGTTTTATAACAGATACCTGATTGGAACGGCCCAATAACCAAACCTCATTTCCGGCCTTTCTTAGCATACCGCCAAAAGCGGATCCGATCGCACCAATGCCTGCAACAAGAAAACGCATGTCCCTCCTTGAAAGGAAAACTGTAAAAATATAATTTTAATTCACCATGCGCCCCCTCCTTTTTATTGTTGTATTTGCTCTTAACGCTCTTGGGTTTGAACTGTCGAGAAGTGTGGACAGGACTTCTCTGACATTAGGTGAACCCCTTGTTCTCACGGTAACCGCCGTTAAAAAGAGCGGGGAAAAGCTGATGTTTCCCAATCCGGAGAGCGCATTCGGGGACTTCGAACTCTTGGATAAGCGGAGTCGTGAAGAACCTGCCGGTGAACGGGTCCGAGAGAGTCACGAATACCGGTTGACCGTTTTTAAACTGGGCAAGGTACAAATTCCCTCCTTAAAAGTAATGAATAGTTCCGATACCGCGGATGCCCATATTACGGAACCGGTGGAAGTGATTGTTAAAAAAGTGACGGTAGCTGACACATCAGACATTGTGGACAATTACGGACAGGAAAATTTAGGATATGGTCCCTTCTTTTATCTTATTATTTTAGCCACTCTTTTGGTGCTCGGGTTGGGTGTCTATTGGTTGGATCGTCGTTTCCGAAAGAAAAAGACGGAACTCACGGCCGCGACAAAAATAGTCTTGCCCCCGGAGGTTCAGTTCGAAAAAGAGTTAGCGGCATTACTCGCCGAGCGGCTGCCTGAAAAAGGGGAAATCAAAGCTTTTTATCTGAAGTTGTCCGAAATCCTACGTCGCTATCTTGGGGCGCGGTATCATTTTTATGCTTTAGAGTCCACCACCACGGAACTGTTGGCGGCTCTGCAACTCGTTAATATTGACGGGCCGATTCTACGGCAGGTGGAAAAGTTCTGTGACATGAACGATCCGGTTAAATTCGCCAAATGGATTCCACCGGTGAGTGAATGTGAAACCTTGATTGTTTTGACCCGGGAGATTGTCAACAAGACGACACCGCTTTTCCAAGCAGTGCCAGATGAACGGGTAAAAACTAAAACAGTTCCTTAACGGAAATATTAAACTCCTTCATTTTTTTAAAAAAACCTGCTCTGGATATCTGAGATGCTTTAATCGCTTTTTTAACGATGCCCTGATGCTCCTTTAAGAGCCGAATAATGTGTTCTTTCTTAAAGGCCCGTGCATTGCCGAATGGGATGGTTGGTAAACCGTTCCGATTGGGAAGGCTTAAGGGTTCCGGATCCAGGTGGAGCAGTTCAGGTTCTATGATTCTTTTTTTACAGAACAGAGTCGCATTCTGAATGACATTTTCCAATTCGCGTATATTTCCAGGCCAGCGATGCTCTATAAGCTGACGATAACTGTCAGGCGAAAAGTCTTTAATGGAACGATCGAATTTTCGGCAATACTTATTTAGAAAGAAGACAGCTAAAGCAGGGACATCCTCTTTGCGTTCTCTTAATGGCGGTAAAGTGAAATGAACGGTATTGATCCTAAAAAAGAGATCCGACCGGAACGCACCTTTTTGCATGAGTTCTCGTAAGGAGATGTTGGTTGCAGTAATGATTCGGGTATCGACCTTGATCTTCCGGTTGCCCCCAATACGATCAAAAGTGTAATCCTGTAAAAAATGCAGAAGCTTTGCCTGTACATCAAGCGTCAGGTTACTGATTTCATCCAAAAAAAGGGTGCCCCCTTGTGCCTCCTCAAGCTTGCCTCTTTTTTCCTTATCTGCCCCGGTGAACGCCCCTTTTTCATAGCCGAAAAGCTCACTTTCGATTAATGTTGCAGGTAACGTTGAACAGTCGACTTTGACAAACGGCCCATCCGGTCTTAAACTGTGTTGATGAATGTATTTTGCCAGCACCTCTTTTCCTGTGCCGGTCTCTCCTTCAATTAAAATAGTCACATGAGAAAGAGCTGCGATGACGGCGTTCTCCTTGATTTTTTGAAAAAGAGGATGATGGCTGACCATATTGCTTTTCGGATCATCGGTTTGTTGAGCCAGCGCTTTGTATTTATCCCTTTCCTTGATGGTTTGTTGTTTTTCTTTTTTTAATGCTTCGATATTATTGATCCAGTTAGAGATATCCGTTAATAGAAACGTGTAATGAAAAAGGCGGTTGATGAAACTGATTCGAGTGTCTGCAATCTGGGTAAATCGAAATTTCCTTCTGGATCCGTCCAGTAAAGAGCACTCATTGACAATCGGAGATGATGGGGTTTTAGCGGATACGAACAACGTCAGCGATCGGATATGAATCCGTGTTTCGGCATGATAGCGGAGATATTGAAAGCCCGAGCGGGTCTCCTGGGGTTCCGGATCCCGGTATCCGATAACGAATCGGTTATTCAAGAAAAGAGCGATATCATGATGATGTTGATAAGCTGTCAGCGTATAATGGGTCGATTCAAACCGTGGGAAAACGTTTGAGATTTGTACGATTTCCCCTCCTTTTTTTAAATAAAACACGTTTTGTTCCATATCAAATCCGACCAAATAACCGTTTGCATCCGGAAAAGAAAATCCGTTCCATTTTTCTCCACCCAAAAGAACCGATATGGGCAGGCCCTCATTCACGTCCAGCTCGATTTCAATTTTAACGTTATATTTTGTAAAATCGATTCTTTTTTTAATACAAAAAAGTCCGAGTTCATGCTGATTGGATATCCATTCCAATCCTGTTTCCTTTAAAATAGGATCCCATTTCTCATGCAGTATTGCTCTATAATGGTTTTCAGATAAGCTAATAAGGCGATTGGGGGCAGGGGAAAGAAAATTTTCTACGGGTTTATCAAGGAAGCGGCTGGGCCGTTCTTGCCCGTTGGCAAATGCCTTCAAAAAGCATTGGTTAAATCCTTTTATTTTGCCCGCAGTATTGACATGGAAAAGAGGCATATGTTTGTAGTATAAGGTGCGTCTGATAAAACTATTAAAACTGATGATTCCAAGAAGGCTTTCCCCTTTTATGTGCCAAATATGAAGCAGAGAATAAGGTATTTTTGAAAAATAGCCGAAAAGCAAATCGAATCTTTCGAAGGCATTTTTAGAGGGAAAAGCGTTTCGATCAAAAAGATATTTTTGCGGAATCAAATACAAGTCTTGTTTATGGATTTGGTGACCTAATGTCGCCAAGGATTTCTCTGATGGAATGTGATAGAATGTATGAATATTCTTTCCCTGTATTCTTTTAAAAGAAAGCGAATACTCTGCGCTGGAAAAAAGAATTTCTTCGATAACGCCTGCCGGATTCAGTCTTACCACAGCCCCCAGAAAGTTATGATAGGCCATTATGCTGTCTATGGTCGGAAGGGCAATCTTGGTTTTATATAAGAACGGGGATTGGGGCAGCATATTTATAATATAAATGAGTAAAACACAATAGTCTATTAAAGTCTATAAAAAGCCATAGAAGTCTATAATATATTTTCGGCCCTATTCAATGGATTAATTCTAAATCTTGCTAAGTTAATGATATCAGGTCTGATAGGAGATGTTTTTTGTAGAAGCGTTATCCGGTATTTTATTTGCTTTGAATATTATGTAACTCTTTTATCAAAGGAAATGGTATGCCAATAGAGACTAAAAGCGCAATTATAACGCTTGTTTTGTTTGTTTTCTCATTTTCACAAGAGGTCGCCTTAAGAGGACGAGTCATTGATACCGCCTTTGCTCCTGTCGAAGGGGTCATTATTCAATTAAAGAATATCGGGATAGCGGATACGACCGGACCCAATGGCTCGTTCAAACTGTTTGAAGGGGAAACGGTCTCGGAACTTAAAACGAATTTGTCTTTTCCTGAAATAGAAATAAAAGGAGGCATGCTCCATTTTCAAGTTTCTTCTTTCGAAGAGGAAATCTCGATTTATTTGAATGATATCACCGGGCGAAAAATCGCTACGCTGATTAACGGCAAGTTCAATGGCGGGCGCTACTCGGTTTCAATGACAGATTATATGAAGAATAAGTTGCCATCTGCTTTGTATGTCTTATCAATCATCCGTAACAAAATCGCAACGCATTATAAAATGTTTCTAATCGAAGGTGAAGCTATCATCGTTTCTCCTGTTACGACGAACAATCATCGTAACAGAATCTTGAAAAAGACGCTGGCGGTATCGGATACGCTTCTTGTTATGCGCGATAATGTACTTTATTCGCGGATACCCGTTTCAAATCTTATCGACAGTCTGGCGGATATTCAACTCATCTTATTGCCGACGTATTCTTTCCTGAAAATCAATGAATTCCCCAATTATTGCCAGCTGGATACCGCGTACGGCGGCTTGGTCGGGGGAGGTACGGCGGAATGCGGTCCGACCGCCGTATCCAATGGAATAATATGGCTTTCGAATAACGGTTTTCCGAATCTGACACCGCGTACGATTGATAGAAAAAAGGATCAATTTGATGTGATATGGGAAATAGGAGATGACCCATACATGCACTATCGAGACCCTTGGGGTTTTACGAATGGTTTAAGGCAATTTATCACAGACAAGGGTTATGATTATGATACGCTTTTATATCATGGGCCCGGCTTGGTCTGGCGGATACACCGTGGAGATTCTCTCCCGACCATCAAAACCATAAAAGAAGGTATTCAGGACAAAAATATCGAGTGCTGGCTCTTTTGGATTTGCAGTTACAATGCCAGTACGGATCGATACAGCAATATTGTAGGCCATTGGGTGACGTTTGTCGGCTATGGGCATGACGGCAGTATCGAGAACCCCGATTACTATATTCTGCATGATCCCTATCATCCTGAAGCCGACCATTTCTATACCAAACTTGAAAAGATTGAGACCGGTACCATTTCTGCGGAAAGCTCCATTTATCCTGCTGCCGGTCACTATAAGGCCAATTATCTTGCCGGTCGAACAAACATATGGATTCTCCGCGGAGTGGTGGTCTTAAAGATGCCGGGGGAGTAGGAAGCATGTTTCTAATAAGGGGATTTGTCGTAACATTGTGGAAGAACTTGTGAATCCTCCAAGAAGAGTATATCTTTTGAAACAAGGGGTCTGATATGATTAAGATTCTTTTTTTTATTCCTGTCATTAGTTTCTGTCTTTCAATCAGTCAAGGGCCGCAAGTCGGCAATAACAACCAAAGTTCTTTTACTGTGGGTTGGCAGACCGATTCTTTATCGGATAGCAAGCTGAAATGGGGGCTTTCTCCCACTTCGCTTATCGATAGTGTGAGCAGCAATGAGCAGCGGACCTGGCATGTCTTAATAGCGGAAAATCTATTGCCCAATACCCGATACTATTATCAAGTGGTTTCTAATAGTATAACGAGTCTCTGTTATTTTACCAAAACAGCCGTTAATCAAGACACCCCCTTTCGTTTCGGCCTCATTACTGATACGCATGGGGGCTATTTATTGCGTCAAAGCTGGGAGCGGACACGCGGTCATTGTCAAATTCTGTTAAACGATTCTGCTGATCTTTGGTTGAATGCCGGGGATGTGGTGGCTTATGACGGTTGTGTGAATTTAGAGGAGCGATTTCAAAGGACGCTTATTTATAAAAACCGCATGGATTCCATAGAGCATTATATACCGATGTATGAGCTTTTCGGCAATCACGATGGTGGTGCTGATCGGATTTGGGCTAATACGGATAGTTCAACTTATTGCTTTATCTTGCCCGAAGATAATACCTATGACGGTATGGGAAAAGGGTCTTGCTACTCCTTTGATTATGGGGCGGCCCATTTTCAGATTATTCGTTATACAACCTATTCTGCGTATGATCCTCTTCTGATGAAATGGATGGCAGATGACTTTCAGGCAGCCAAAGCTCGCGGACAGCTTCATAATCTTGTTTTTAATCATTGGGGAATAATGGATTGGTGGACGCTGCCCAGTGAAAACCTGCCGCACTGGAAACCCGGCTATTGGGAAAACCAACGGTCAGAATTCTATCATGTATTGGATACCAATGATGTCGAACTATTTATGCATGGACATACTCATTATTATTCCAGAACAAAAATAAATCCACAGCTTTTTGACGGCTTTGATACTGTTTGGAACAATGAAAACTTCCAAAATGATATTTGGAATATTTCTGCAGGAAGATTCGGTGAGGGTGCCGGTTATCCTGACACAGCCGATTGGGATATGGCATACTATAATAATTCTTTAACTGTGCTTTTTATGCAATTCAATGTTGATTTTCGTCAGATCATGATTAAGGCAATCAATATTCAATACTCCGGGACGGATGTATGGAATGAGGTCGTTATTGATAGTTTTAAACTTCGGCCTGACATTCCCGGCAATTTGGAGGCTCAGGTTGTGAGTAATAAAGTCGTATTGACTTGGGGCCAGGTAGAGAACGGAATTACTTTAAATGGTGTAGCCGGATACCATATTTATCGCAGCGACGTTTCTTATGAGAGTATCCGTAATACCCCCCAATCTTTCTATACAAAAATTGGCAGCGTTACGTCGGCAGACAGTACGAGTTTTACGGATATCGATCCCCGTCTCTCTGAGGGTGATAAATATTATGTTGTCAGCGCGTATGACACAAATAAAGGAAAAAGAGAGGGAAATTATTCCAATGAAGTCTTGGCCAGCAACGTTGTTGGGAAAGCAACCGGTCTGCTGAATATACCGGCAAACCTGTCGCTTCACGTCTTTCCAAATCCATTCAATCATTCTACAACAATAAGATTAAGCAAGAACTCAGAAGGGAGCCTTTTCATTTATGATCTTAAAGGCAATTTAATCAAACGTTTTTCCGTCAAGAATAACGGATCGGATATCGTATGGGATGGCCGTATCAGTCTGAGCCGCCGTGTTGTCCCGGGTATTTATCTCATCAAATACTCTGATAAAAACAACCGGACCATCCTGACTCAGCGTCTTTGCCTGCTGCACTAATTAATAATGGCCCGCGTCTTGATTTGACCGAAAGGGCGAATGTATATTTTCAACGGGAAAAACCTCCTGAACGGCAAATAATAGACCTCGTTTGACAATCGTAAAATCAACGGGCCCATAGCTCAGTCGGTTAGAGCAGCGGACTCATAATCCGTTGGTCCAAGGTTCAAGTCCTTGTGGGCCCATTTTATATTAATCCAGACACTTATTTAAGGTACACTATCTTTTGTTCCACGATTTTCGTTCCAGCCTGCAGACGCAACAGATAAACAGCCGAAGCCTGTTGCGTTCCGGCCCAGACAAGTGTGTGTTCTCCCGCTTTTTTATGCCCGTCTAAAAGCCGTGCAACCAAGCGGCCTTTCATATCAAAAACACTTAAGACAACTCTTTGCGCCACCGGCAGGGAGAAATGAATCACCACTGACGGGTTGAAGGGATTCGGTGTGGCAAGGAATGGCGGAGACGAATGATAATCTGCTCCTACATTTGCAGCGCCTGTCAACCTGGTCGGCAGATCATCGTACGCCACGTCGTTCATGGCGATACCCTGGCTGGAAAGAAGAATCAAATAGGATATTTTTGCGGTGGGTGTTCCCTTAATCCGGAAAGAGGCGCCCATACCGCCTGAAACGGTGATAGTGTCGTCACATACTGAGTAGCCATTGCCAAGATTCCCGGGTTGGGTGTAACGGGCAACGGTATCTGATCCGTACATAACCCACAAAGGTTCCGTTGGATAAGTGGCGTCACCCAGTCCGACGCGCACAAGAAAGTTCCCATCCGGGGCGTCCACATGGAATACACTTGTTGTGCAAACAGCACTACGTACCATGACGAAAGTGCCTAAAAGATCGCCGCCGGCCCGATCACACCGGTTTTCAGGCAACGCTGCACAATCGATCCAGCCATATCCTTTGGAGGAATCGTAGGCCGAACCGTTCTGAGGAATCCAATGCGTATCAATAGCGGTCTCCGTACAACGGAAATCAAACCGGTATAATAAAGGGACGTCGCTTTCGATAACGGTTATGGTACAGGTGTCATCCAGACAAATACCGCCGCGTTTTGCAATCACGCGTGCCATACCGGAAACGGATTTAGCGACCGCATGGCCTGATGATGTCACGAAAAGCAATTGAGTGTCCAAACTAAAGAACTGTGCGCCAATGTTGCTGGAATCAATGGTACCGTCTTCGCATACTCCGTAAATTCTGATTTCGGCGGAAGCCCAGCTTGCCAGGGTATCCTTGCTGCTGTGAAGCGCGGCGGATGAATAGGGCGGAAGAACAGCGGAAACCGTATCGCTCGCATCGTTACTGCGGAGGCCATTTCCGTTAAGGGCCTTGACGGCATAATATAGCGTGTCCGTTCCGGCCAAAAAAGTATCGGGGGCAAAGAGAAGGCCATGAATGACCCGATACCGGCTGAGGTTGTTCCGGTAAAGGCCGCGATAAATCTCATACCCCAGGATATCGGTTTCTCCGTCTGAGGCCGCATTCCACGACAGCGTGACCGTGCCTTTTTGCGACGTTTCGACATGAAGGTCCGAAGGAGAGGAAGGCAAGGTGGAATCAATTTCCGATACCATTCGGATGGAGGTGTTGTAAGAAGTAAAATGAGGGTATTTGCCGCTCATGTAAAGCATCTTCACGCCCGCAGGCGCTCCACGCGGCACAACGGGCCGGACATTGAGCGTGTCCACCCCGCCGATGACCACCCTGGATTGCCAGTGGGCGCCTGAATCCGTTGAACGCCACTGTTCAATGCCAAAGACGCCTGAAACGGAATCAGGCCGTGCCAAGTACAGGTTGAAAGGGTTATTGTGGTCCAGGGCAATACCGCCGGAGTAGTTGGGTTCGGGTTCCGTCTGGCCGGAAACCGTTTCAGGAAACCACTTCCCCCCTTTGCACAGTTCCTGATCCAGCCAATGGGCGCCGTCCCATCGGGCAAAGCGGTAACGGTGGTCCGTGTCAGTGGGAAAGTTGACATAGGCCACCACCGGATGGCCCGCGCCATCTATGGCCAAATCCCAGACCCATGCTTTGGCCTGGTGGGCGGTCGCGTCATAAATCTTTTCGGCCTCAGAAAGCGCAAGGGGAAGCGAATCCATGGACTTGATGCGCGTGCCGTCCGCTTTATAAAGCGCGCCCGCCCGGTAATAGGCATAGTACACGTTATTGTAGGCAGCGCTTGGGTGGCCATCCGTGAAAATGACATCGAAGCGGTCCGCACCGTTGACCTTAAACTTGAAATAGGGCCGCTGTCCCGGGGAAGCAATGAAATGGCGCAAGGGATCCCAGGTGACACCTCGGTCGCGTGAGACCGTGAAATAGGGGTTCCAGTAATCCCCTCCGCCGCGGCAGAAGACATAAAGGGCGCTGTCCTCACCGGTCAGCATGATGGGGCAGGGATAGGTATAAAGATTAGCCCCCGCCGGAGGGCCCACATAGGTTTCCGGGCCCATGGAATGCAGGTTCCCGGGCGTCTGCATGACGCGCAGGTACATGCGGCTACCGTTGTGCAGGGCGTAAAAACAGTAGAGCCGGCCGTCGGGCCACATCAGAAACGAAGGATTATCGTGATCATCATACTGAAAGTGAGGATGTAAAATAACCGTGTCTACTGCATGCGTAGTACTATCGATTTCAGCAGCCACAATGTCGCCTTCCTTGCTCACCCAGCCTGTATAGGTCTTTCCTTGCCATGTAATGGCGCGCGGCTCTGTAAACCAGCACCATGCGCCGTTTTCAGTGACCACGGAAGCGGCTTCGGCCAGTGCTGAGCCGAAAAGCAGCATGCAAAAAAGATAAAAGGCATTGTAATGCATGATTTCTCCATAATTATATTTATCAAAGCAAACGCTTAAAAACGTATAGTGGAATGATAAGGGAATTGCCCGTTTATTTTTATTTCAACCTGGTTTTTCTTTTTGTTCAAAAACAAATTAAAATCCTGTTTTTCGCTTGCCGGAAAAGGAATAATCAATGAAACGGAAACAAATTGGTTATCAGTATTATTTTTCGTCAATCTTAAGACTTTGTGGTTTGTTTTAAATCCATAAGATTCCGCATGCCAGCTTTCCGCAAGGATGGCTTTTGCATCACCCTTTAATTGGACAACAACAACCGATGCATAATCTTTTGACACCTTTGTTGCCGCACGGTTAAATGGCTTTTCAATCAATTCGACATCCGGCGTTGTAAAATGATAAGAGAGGGTAATGTTATTTGATTTTAAATGGGTCATCGAGTCTTCAATGACCCAGAATCTTTTTCCAACAAAGGAAACCGTCCTGAAACAATCCACGGGTTTATAACCATTATGCCACCCCCGTATTGTCAATTTGTCTTCCGTGTCTTTCAAGACCGTTGTATTGACATCCGGATCAGAAGACCATTCCCATCCATTCAGATATCCCATGGTCGTTTTATCGTCAATCACGATGGTGTTTCTTGCGCTTGTTGACTTGTTGTATTTCCGTAAAGAGTCGTCAGTATATAAAAACACCCCCGGTTCCACAATGAGGGGGCCGCCATACGCGGACATGTCAAAACTCAAATGATCCGCATGTTTGTGTCCGGCCATCCGTAATGTGTCAAACCAGGCCTTGCCATTTCTAAATGCAAGATAGAGTGCATTGTCATCCCAGGATGAACGCATACAGTAAAAACCGCCTTTGGGGAAATACGCGTTCAGGGGGAAATCCGTTTTTACAACAGGGTTTTTATTCTGATCCGGGCTATCGGCTAACGCTCCATTTGTAAACCAGAAAGCCGGGCCGTATATCCGTCCTTCTTGCGCAGTGATTTTTCTGCCGAAAATCAATGAACCGAAAGCAAAGATCCAATCGCCGCCCGTATCCGGTCTGGAATCTCCGAAAGGGGCAACCGTATGGTTCGGACGGGTAATATGAGACGAGAAATTGAACATTTTTTCCATTTTATTTATATAGACCGAATCAAATTGCATGTTATTTCGCTTGGCGAGAAGCAGGGGAGCGCCAAACCACCCTATGGCGCCATTATGATATCCGGGGGTTTCTTCAATATGGACCCCATCCTCAAGCACTTGAGTACGCATACAGCGGTTAAGCTCATTCATCGCTTGGTTTATATCGGAATGGGAGGTTTTTAATTCGGGAAGCATGGTGCCGACATAAAACAACCCTTCCATTAACATTAAATACCAGTTATGGTCCGCCCTTGGAAACGCAACGGAAGAGACTTCCCTCAGCATTTTACCATGCTGTATAAAAGAATAAAGAACGCGTACCAGCAAGTCAGCATTAAAAGATGGGGCGTCTATGAAATACTCCATGGATTCAAACCATATTTTAGGACGAATACCCGTATTGAGAAGACTCCAGGGCTGGATGACATACCAGGCTTTTTCATCCTGGTATTTCTTAATGTCAGGCATTTTGATATTATCGATCCAATCGCTCAGCATGGTTGTATAGGCGGCGGCATATTTTTCATCGCCGGTTAACCAATATGCCAATCCGAGATCATGAAACATGTAATGACGGTTAAGCTGTATCTGATATTCATTGTCCTCTTTTTTCTCAAGCCAATTCGGAGGTGTTCCGCAGTTCCAATATCTTTTTTGCCAATACCACCATCCGTTTAACTGAGAATCGGCTATTGCAATAACGCTTTTTATTTCCTCTGGACATAGCCTTTTATATTGTTGTACTAAACGAGCTTTCTCCTTATGATTAAACAGCCAGGTTACGTTATCCCTGTTTTTATAGTATTCGAGAAGTTTATTGACGGCTTTTCGTTTGTCTCCATTTTTATAATATGTTTTACATTCAACAATAGCGCTGTTGACATCATCCAGCTCATCAAAAACCAGCTTAAGTTGTTCTTCCGAAACCGTTATTTTACTGTCATTCTGTTTATTTGCCGGGAAACAAAACCCCGCAATGAATATTATAAATAGTAGTGTTGATTTAATTTTACTCTCCCTTATTTATAGTTTAGGTCAAATGACCATAGGACGATTATTTTCATTTTTAAATCCATAAAATGGAGGTCTCCTATGGTTCAAGAAGCTGCAGGGTACGGCATTCAACGGCTAAAATCTAAGACCGTTCGTGATGCCATAATCCAAAACATTTCCTCTGATTTCAATTTAACTCCAATCATTGCTGAAGCCTATTATCAGCAAATCTCTAATTACTTTTCCGAACACACCAATGTGTCCCTTTCTGCGGGTGATGTCGCCTACCAAGCGGTTGCGGCGGAAGAACCGGCAGGAAAACATATCCGTCTGACCAAGAAAGTGACGGTACGTCTCAAACTGATGGACATGAACTCCGACCTGGAGGTCCTTGCGGAATATGGATTGGCCGGACTTCGGCGCCATCGCATCTCCCGTTTGTGCCGCCAAGCTTATGACCAAAGCGCCTTGCTGAGCCATGAGGACTTAGCCATGCTGCTTACCACAAGCCCGGCAACAGTCAAACGCGATGTCTACCACCTCCAGAAACAGGGCATGTTCATCATGACCCGTGGCACGAAGCACGACATGGGGCCTGGTCTTTCTCACAAGACCGTCATCATCGACCTCTACTTCAAAGGCTATACCTTCTCAGAGGTCGAACGAAAAACCAACCATACCGAACACAGTGTCAAACGGTATCTTGCGGACTTCGTCCAAATCGCTGCCCTGAACCGCCAGAACTTCTCCCAGGCTCAAATCAGGATGATTGCCCAGAAGTCGGATAGGACGGTCCGGGAATACCTCCAGCTCTATGAGACTTACAATAAACAAAACAATGAAAGGCTCACGGAACTGCTGACTCCGGAAAAGCCTGGCGAGGCCGCACAAAAAAAATCCGCTCCTCAACAGGGAAAAGGAGATCAGAGCCATGAGTAGCTCCCCAACCAAAGCCCAAATCCAACTCAAAAAGTCCCGTCGCCTCAAGGCCAAAAGCCTTGAAAACCTGCTACTACAGAAGTTCTTGAACGAATATGGCTATGACAAGGGCGTCATTACCGCCAAGGCAATCATCAAGGACATCCTGGACCTTGTTGAACACTACTTCCTGGTCTCTCATATCGACGACGACCTTCACCATCTGCACTACGGCCAACTCGTCTGGCTTGCCACTCCCGTGGACGAATTTCCCAGGAGAGGGAAAACCCTCGACCAGACCAAAATGAAACCCGTTGTTCTCTCGTTCATCACCGAAGAAGACGTCGAACACTGTACCCAGGGTTTCGACTCCGCATCCTTAAGAAAGCGACGCATCAGGCGATGGTCGGATGAAGCCTTTGAACAAGGCGCGTTACTGACGCAATTGGACATGGCCTTCCTGCTTGGCATCTGTGATGCCGTTGTGTCGAAGTATTGCAACCAAATCTACAAGGAGGGATACATCCTACCGACACGGGGAAATATCCATGACCTCTCAGGAGGCGTCACACACAAGAGAGAAATTATTACTCTCTATTTGGAGGGACGCATGACTCCGGAAATCGCCTTGAAAACCAAGCACAGCAAGGAGGCCGTTGACCGATACATCAAGGATTACCATAGGGTTGAAATCCTATGGCAGCATGATGTCAAAAACCTGGATAAAATCAGTCAGATTACCAGGCTGTCCAACCGGGTCGTCCAGCAATATGTGGACTTGATGCCGGATAAAGTCCGCAACTATATTTCAAAGAACAAGGCAGAAACCCAAAATGAACTCGTACCTGCCTAAAAAGCCGCTCCTCTGGTCATTTGATACTATTTTAGAATCACGGCTTTTTTAAGCAGTTTCAATTGGCCTATCTCAGCTTTTACAATATAAATACCGGAAGCATACCCAGCCGCATTCCAGGGAATAGGTTTGTCCCTATATTGAAACGAGGCAATCTTTTTACCCGACAAATCGAATACATGAACAGAAGCTGCTTGTCCGCCCGTATTCAGAATGATCTGTGTAACAGGATTGAAGGGATTGGGGCTACAGGTTAAGGAGAGTTCATTGATATCAGCCTTTCCGGTTTCTTCAGGCCTGGTGTGGCCGCTGGTGTCTGCGGCAAGAATCTGTAGTTCAGAAAGGGATAATGTTCTGTTGTAAATACGCACATCGTCCATGTCACCCCGGTAGTGCAAAATGGGTGTAACGGCTGAAACCTGGCACCCCAATTTTAACCGTCCGGTACTGCTGTGTACCATGTTTGTTGCACTCCCGGCGTAAGCTCCGTCTGCATCAATGCCATTTATGTAAAGAGCCATATCGAGGGCGCTGTTGACAACCGCGGCCACATGCGTCCAAATATTTTCAGAAATGACAGCGACGCTGGTTTTGGTTTTGCGGGCACTGGCAGAGGG
>Ga0156536_1075_pt1 | contig 25847 bp, 24 predicted proteins | sample RifOxyB2_FD_111931 | JGI IMG/M metagenome (GOLD analysis project Ga0156536, IMG submission 111931) | Elusimicrobia bacterium RIFOXYB2_FULL_49_7 | reverse complement strand
AACTCATACTGGTTCTTGCCCAGCACATTCACATCCACCTTCTTTTGAGACAAAAGTCGGGCATAGTAATGGTTCTTCTCCTCATGGCTTTCGGCCTGGTTGAAATGGACCAGATTTTCAAAATAGTCCTGCTCATTCTTTTTAAGCTTGAGGCCGTTTGCGAACTTCAGGATGAGCGGAGCGGTCAGGTTACGCTTGCCTTGCAGCACATCCGAGAAAAAGCCGGTGGAGTGGATGCCGATGCGGTCGGCAAAGTAGCGGTGGGAATATTTGGAATCCAGCGCCTTCTGCTCTGCATAGTAATCCTGCAGGAAAAGACGGTAGTTGGTATAACTGAACAGATTGACCATATTATCTCCTTGCCGATAATCTAATCAATCCGAGATGAATAATCCAGAGGTTAAGAAAGAAAGCGCTCGCAGTTTGTGAGCAAGCAAGAAAGCCTTATTTTCAAATTCATCTCATGCATCCAGGAATTCAAAAAAACGAACCATGCCCGGACCAGATAGAAATTGTGCAGCTTCCTGAAAACGCTCTTTAAGTTCACGACCAGAATGAAAGGTCAGTTCTAATCTGAAAGATCGATCTTCCAGCGGATCGATTGGCGTAATGCGAATACCTGACGGCACTTTTAATGCCTGCAACCGTTCTTTTAGAGCAACTAAAAAAGCCGATACTTCCGGAAAACGGCGGGTATGAAACCGCTCATGAATTCGTTCCCGCTTCTGAGGACCATTTAATACCGGATCCTGAAGCAGCGACACAATCTCCTCTTCTGCAAAGAGTTCAGCCACAGAAAGCTCATCCCGCTTAACAATATCATCCATCCACTCTAAAAGCGCCCGCTGCTGATTCACCGTCATCTTGATCTGACTAAAGAGGTCAAGCACCGGAATAGCATCCTGTTCATTAAGCCGGGTTAACCATTCCGCTGTGGGACGGGTAATCTTCCCCTCCTGAACAAGTGCTTCAATCCTATTCATCGCATTTCTCCTGGTATGGCTAAAATCCGCTCACCCTCTTCCTCTTTTCCACGCTTCAAACACCCGCTCCCGTAAATTCGGCATTTCTCTTCCAAAGCTTTAAAAGCCAAGCGCCAATCCGGCCTCCCCTTTTCATTTACATTAAGCCATTTCTGTAAAGCACGGATGCGAAACCGATCCTGGCTGTGTTGACCGGACAACTGATCCGGTGCCCCGCCATATCGAATGAGCAGGTCCTCTTCAATCAAACCTACCGGATGGCGGGAAGTGACACGTAACCAGAGGTCATAGTCTTCACACACCAACATAGTCTCATCAAAGTTTCCCATTTCATGGAGTAGCGATTGCTCCAACAGCACAGAAGAGGGGGTAATCATGCAACAGGCCAAAGAGCGATCAAAGATCCGGCCACCCTTCTTTTTATACATCTCCGGTAAATTGACCCGCTTCCCCTTCCGAAACCATATCTCGGTTGTCTGACAAATCCTGAATTCCGGATGAGCAGCCATGAAGGCGATCTGTTTTTCCAACTTTCGCGGTAACCACTCATCATCCGAATCCAGAAAAGCGAGATAACGGCCCTGTGCTATAGCGATTCCTCTATTCCGGGCACGGCTTACCCCTTTATTCGCTTGGCGGATAAGTTGGATAGACTCTCCAAATTCTTTGGCTAATTTTTCTGCGGTCTGATCCGTTGACCCATCATCCACCACAATGCATTCCAGGTCAGAAAATGTCTGAGATAAAACGCTTTTAATGGCCCGAACCGTAAGTTCCTGCCGATTGTAGGTTGGAATGATGACTGAGATTTGGGGAGCCACAATACTTCTCTAGAATTCACCTATGAACAGCACTTCCGGTTCCAATAAAACACCGGTCTTTTCCTGTACGGTCTGTTGCACATGAAAGATGAGATTCCGGATATCAGCAGAGGACGCGCCGCCCTCATTCACAATGAAATTGGCGTGCAAGGGTGATACCATCGCTTTGCCGATACGACATCCTTTTAGTCCGCATTGTTCGATTAAGGGTCCTGCAAAACGGCCGGCCGGCCGTTTAAAAACCGATCCACAACAGGCGCTGTCCCACGGTTGTTTGGCCTTGCGTTTGGTTTGGTCTTCTGCCACCCGCTGCAATAGGGCTGCCCGATCTCCAGGCACCAAGTCCAGAGTAGCGGATAAAATCAATTCCGGGCTTTTAACAAAACAACTTGTTCGATACCCGAAACATAACTCTGCTTTGGTCCGTTCCATCTTCTTCCCATCCGGTGTCAGGGAAAGGACAGAGAACACATGGTCTGCAAAACTTTGTTGAAAAGCGCCGGCATTCATGCGCACCGCACCACCTACCGTCCCTGGAATCAGGGTAAGGTCTTCGATACCCGCAAGCCCCTTATCCACACAGGCAGCCACCAAATCATGAAGCAATACCCCGCATTCGGCTGTCACCGTATTTCCGTTAAACCGGATCTCATTCAAAGTATCGCCCGTGTAAATGACCAGCCCGTCAAATCCTTTGTCACTAATCAAAACATTGGAGCCCTTGCCCAAAATCAGACAAGGAATATTGTTTTGATGGGCGAAACGGAACGCATCGGTTAATTCCTGTTGATTCTTTGGTTTTAGAAATTGTTTTGCCGGCCCGCCGCTTCGGTAAGTGCAATAATCGGACAGTGGGATATTATTAAGAAAAGGTATCATCTGTTTTCAAATTCTCCAATGCCGCACGGGCAGCCGACTGTTCCGCCTCTTTTTTGCTTTTCCCGCTGCCACTCCCTTGTTCCTTGCCCCAAAAGCCGACACTTATTTCAAAAATCTTTTCATGTTCCGGTCCCTTTTCGCTCATCACTGAATAGACCGGCACTTCTTGTCCTTTTTTCTGGACCCGCTCCAAAAGCTGACTCTTGTAGTTGCAAAAATCCGCGTTCTCCAGAATGGAGTCAAGTAACGGCACCACACAACGATAGATAAATTTTTCGGCCGCTTTGAGTCCTCCGTCCAGATACACCGCGGCAATCACGGCTTCAAAGGCATTGGTATTGATGGAAAAACGTTCCCGCCCGCCCGTTTTTTCCTCGGAGCGGCTTAAAAAGAGATAATCCGATAAACGGATATGATCCGCCGCCTCTTTCAGCGCTTTTCGGCTAATGATAAGGGATTTCATACGAGAAAGCTCCCCTTCCCCTTTATCCGAATAATGCCGGAAAACGTAATCACACATGACAAATCCGAGTACCGCATCTCCCAGAAACTCCATCCGTTCGTTGGATAGGAGTTTATTGTTGGAGATGGACAACGCATACGAGGTGTGGGAAAGAGATTGTTCGAGAAAAGCACGGTTATGGAACACATAACCGATGCTTTTCTCCAAATAAGAAAGCCTGTCTCCGCTTTTCTGCCTAAAAAAACGGGAAAGGCTTTTTATCAAATTCACAATAGGAATCAAACGTACTTCTTAACCGCAATGGTGGCATTATGTCCACCGAACCCGAACGAATTGGACACCGCCGCACAAATGGCATGCGTAACCGCTTTATTCGGCGTATAATCCAAATCGCAGTCCGGATCCGGATCATTCAGATTGATCGTCGGTGTGACCAAGCTGTTTTGGATTGACAGCACGGTCGTAATCAGTTCTACTGCTCCGGAAGCACCTAATAAATGGCCTATCATGGATTTGGTGGAACTGATCTTCAGCCGGCGGGCATGGTCACCGAAAACCGATTTGATTGCCGCGGTCTCGTTCTTGTCGTTCAATTCCGTGCTGGTCCCGTGCGCGTTGACATAATCCACCTCCGTGGGTTGCAACTCCGCACATTTCAGCGCCGCCTTAAGCGACAAGATGGCCCCCACGCCGCCGTCAGCCGGTGCGGTCATGTGAGAGGCATCACAGGAAAAACCATATCCTGCCAATTCGGCATAAATACGGGCGCCCCGCTTTTTCGCATGCTCTTCCGATTCCAGAATCAGGATGCCCGATCCTTCGCCCATGACAAAACCATCCCGTTTTTTATCGAAAGGACAGCTTGCTTGTTCCGGCGGAACTGGGCGCGTGGACATGGCCTTCATGGAACTGAAACCGGACATGCCGAGATCGCAGACCGCTGCTTCGGATCCGCCGGCAATCATGATATCCGCTTCGCCGCTGCGAATGAGCCGCATCGAATCACCCAGAGAATGGGCGGCAGACGCACAAGCGGAAACAATACCATAATTGGGACCACGAACTTTGAAGCGGATGGCCACCAATCCGGAAGCCATATCCGCAATCATCATGGGAATAAAGAAAGGACTGACGCTTCTCGGCCCTCTTTCACAAAAGTTCCGGTGCTGTTCCTCCAGTGTCTTCAAACCGCCCACACCCGATCCAATCAAAACGCCAATGCGATCCCGATCCGTCGTTTCAAGATTCAAGCCGGAATCTTTGATGGCTTGTTCCGCTGCGCCAATGGCATAATGGCAATAGGCATCCATACGGCGTAGTTCTTTCAACGGAATATACTGTTCGGGGTTGAAACCCTTCACTTCGCCGGCAACCTTGGTCGGATACCGAGAGGCATCCACCTTGGTAACGGGTCCAATGCCGCTTTTCCCATTCGACACCGCGTCCCAAAAATCGGTCAGCGTTGACCCAACGGGTGAAACGACCCCCATGCCTGTGATGACCACTTTTTTCATTATACCAGCCTTGTCTTGAATCCAGGTTGTTATTGGATGTTCTTGGATTTCATGTAATTGATGGCATCGCCCACGGTACGCAGTTTTTCCGCGTCTTCATCCGGGATTTCGAGGTTGAACTTCTCCTCGAAAGCCATGACCAATTCAACGGTATCCAGGGAATCCGCGCCCAGATCATCGATAAATGAGGATTCCGGTTTGACCTGATCGGCGTTGATACCCAGTTTCTCCGCCACGATTGCCTTGATTTGCTCTTCCATGTCTTTCTCCTTTTGAAGAGTTGAGTGAGATTGCTTACATTGTCATTCCGCCGTCCACAGCCAGCACCTGTCCGGTGACATAAGCCGCGTCCGGCGACGCCAGAAAAGCCACCGCGTCCGCCACATCCTCCGGCTTGCCGAGCGCCTGCAACGGAATCATAGCGGCCATTTTGGCCTTTTCATCATCTTTGAGTTTATCGGTCATGGCGGTCTGGATGAATCCAGGCGCCACAGCATTCGCCGTTACCCCGCGGGAGGCGAATTCCTTGGCAATGGTCTTGGTCAAAGCAACCAGTCCGCCTTTGCTGGCCGAATAATTGGCTTGTCCTGCATTGCCCATAAGCCCCACAACCGAGGCGATATTGATAATCCGTCCATACCCGGACTTCATGATATATTTGATGGCATATTTGGTGCATAGAAAAGCGCTCTTGAGGTTGACATTCAGGACAAGGTCCCAGTCCTCCTCTTTCATGCGGAGCAGAAGACCGTCGCGGGTAATACCGGCATTGTTGACGAGAATATGAAGCACGCCCATCTCCTCGGCCGCCTTTTTCATCATCTCCTCGACTTCAGCACTTTTGGTTACATCAACCTTCAAACCGATGGCCTTGACGCCCAGGGTGCGCATCTCTTCGGCCGCAGCCAGAACATTTTGTTCATCAATGTCACAGAGAACCAGATTGGCGCCGTCTGCAGCCAACCGTTTAGCAATGGATTTACCGATACCGCGACCGCCACCGGTCACCACCGCCACTTTGTCTTTCAGTTTCATCTTATTTCTCCATTTCCTGCAAGGCGATTTCGATTTCCGCCGGGGTATGGGCTGAGACTATTCTGATATGGGAATTCACTTTCTTGAATAATCCAAGGAGCACTTTACCCGGCCCCATTTCCACGCCCAAGCCGGCCTCCGCCTTTTCAAAGGCATCGGTCCAACGGACCGGCGAAAAAAGTTGCCGATATAGAAGTTCGCGTATCTCGGATGCTACGGTTACCGGGGCTGCGGTCACATTGGAAATGACCGGCACGGAGGTATCGTGTATGGCGGCATGAGCAAGTACGATTTTCATCTCTTCAGCCGCTGCTTGCATCAGCGGCGAATGGAAGGCCCCGGACACAGGCAGTTCGATAACCCGTTTTGCACCGGCTGCAGAAAGCGCAACGCGAGCCTTGTCAACTGCCGCCGCATGGCCTGAAATGACAATTTGATCGGGTGCGTTAAAATTAGCGGGAACAACCTTGTCTGTTTCAGTGGAGCAGTCCAGGCAAATGGCTTCGAGTTTGACGCGGTCAAAACCGAGAACAGCCGCCATTTTGCCGGCCGGCGCCTTGGACATCAGTTCTCCCCGTTTCCGAACCAGTTTGAGTCCCGTGGCAAAATCAAATCCATTGGCCGCCGCAATGGCCGTATATTCTCCCAAGGAGTGGCCGGCCGTAAAATCGGGCTTGAAACCCTTGCGCAAAAAGCATTCATAAACTACATAACCGACGGTAAAAAGGGCGGGTTGGGTATTTTCAGTCTGCTTTAATTCAGCCTCAGGCCCTTCGAAACAAAGCTTGCGCAAATCAAATCCGAGCACATCGCAAGCCTGGTCAAAACGGGCTTTTGCAGACGGCTCTTTATCGTAGAGTTCGCGCCCCATACCAACCACTTGGGAACCTTGTCCGGGAAAGAGGAAGTATTTCTTCATATTAATAAGCCCACCGGACGACCATAGAGGCATAAGTGAGTCCGGCGCCAAAAGCGGTCATCACTACGTTGTCACCCTTCTTGATTTTTCCTTCGCAAAGGCTGTCATACAGAGTCACCGGAACTGAGGCAGCAGAATTGTTGCCATATTTGTGGATAGTCACAGCCACTTTTTCCTTTGGCATACCCAATTTCTCCGCCACATAATCAATAATACGGATATTGGCCTGATGCGGCACAAAATAGTCGATATCCTGAATCGTCAGTCCGGCTTTATCAATTGCCCGTTTAACCGAATCCACCACCAGGCGGGTAACAATCTTGAAAAGCTCATTGCCGGCCATCTCAATATAATACTTGTTTTTCAGGGAAGGGTCATCTAACAAAGCCGGTCCCGGCATGACCGAGCCGCCGCCTTCAACCTTCAGAATATTCAGATGGCGTCCGGCTGCGCCCAAATCTGCGGAAAGAATACCTTCCGTAGAGTCATGGGAGCCTTCCACCACCGCCGCACCCGCACCGTCGCCGAACAACACACAGCTGCCTCTATCCGCCCAATTTGTAAATGCGGAAAGGGCATCCCCGCCTATCACCAGAATTTTTTTGTATTGTCCGGAACGAATAAAATGGTTGGCCGTCTCAAGCCCATAAACAAAGCCAGAGCAAGCAGCCGCCAAATCAAAGGCAGGCACATCCCGCGTAACGCCCAATTTGTTTTGAATGACGCAGGCATTGGACGGCAGAAAAAAATCAGGGGTAAATGTTCCGTTGATAATAAGATCCAGTTCGTCCGGAGCTGTGCCTGATTTTTCAAGCGCCTCTTTGGCCGCTTTGACGCAATAGTCGCTAAGGTGTTCCCCTTCGGAAAGAATACGGCGCTCCTTAATGCCGGTTCGAGTGGTTATCCATTCGTCCGAGGTTTCAACGATTTTTTCCAAGTCGGCATTGGTGAGCACTTTTTCAGGCAGAGATGAACCGACACCGGTGATCTTGGCTCGCAACATAGTATTTGCTCCGGAAAAGGTCATTCAAAAAGCGCAGGTTCTTTGGCCAGAACGCTGTTGATGATTTCATTTATTCTGCATTTGGCCATTTTATCCGCCTTTAGAATGGCGTTTTTAATGGCCGGTGCCGTGGAACTGCCATGGCATTTGAGTACCACACCATTGATCCCCAGAAGATCCGCTGCACCATAGGTCTCTTTATTGAACTTCTCAAGGAATTGGTGCGCCCGTTCACCGGACAGCAAGTCTCCCAAGGTCTGTTTAAGCAAAGGAGGAACGGATTCATAGAATTTCAGAAGAACATTACCGACAAATCCATCACAAACGACGACATCCGCCTTATTAAATAAAATACCATTCCCTTCCACATTGCCTATGAAATTCATGTTGCTTTCCTTGAGCATGGCGTGGGCGGCTACAACCGCTTCGTTCCCTTTACTGGATTCACTCCCCACACTCAACAGTCCGATGCGCGGATTCTTGCGCTCCCACACATGTTCAACAAAGATTTCACCCATGCGGGCAAACTGAAACAGATGGGCCGGCCGACAATCGGAATTGGCTCCCATGTCCAGCATGAAACAAAAGCCGTCCACCGTGGGTAATACGATACCAATGGCCGGCCGGCTCACTTTGTCAATGCGGCCCAAGCCGAAGAGAGAGGCGCCCATGAACGCACCGGTATTGCCCGAGCTGATGGAAGCATCCACCTGCCCCGCCTTTTGAAGTCCGATACAATGAACAATAGAAGAATCCCGTTTTGTCTTAAGCGCCTTGGAAGGTGAATCGGACATGGTAATGACTTCGCTGGCTTGGTGAATCGAGAGCTTCAACCCCGCGGTATCGTACTTCTTCAGTTCCTTTTCCAAGACGTCCGTCTGTCCTACCAGAACGACTTCAATATCCGGATAGTCTCTTAAAATGGAAATGGCACCTTCAATTTCAGGGCACGGCGCATTGTCGGACCCCATAGCGTCAAGCGCGATGCGCATCCGTTAGTCCTCTGAGACCTGGATAACTTCCACGCCGCCGTAATAACCGCAATGAGGGCAAATACGGTGGGGAACAATGGGTTGGGTGCAGTGGCCGCATTTTGTCACGGTCTTGTCTTTAAGCTTAAAATTGGACGCCCGGCGCGCACAGGTGTGAGCATGGGAGTGTTTTCGTTTTGGTACCGGCATATTATTCGCTCCTTTTAAGTTTCAGTAACGCTTCTTGAAGGGGGCTGTAGGTCGTTGTCTTGCAGCCGCATTTCTTTTCATTCTTATTGATACCGCAAATCGGACAGAATCCCTTGCAACTCTCCTTACAAACCGGCTTCATAGGCAGGTTGACCAAGATTTCCTCAGAGACCGCAGAAGCAATGTCTATCTCCTTATCTCCCGGATTGTAGGCCATGATGTCCAAATCATCGTCCTCATCCTCTCCGGTCAGCACCTCTTTGGCCATGAAGCTGAAGTCCATTTCGAATTTTATCCGTACCGGTTTTAGGCAGCGTGAACAGGCCATACTTGCCACCGCTTTCAGCTCACCGATAAACAGAAGCGACGTCTCGGCTTTGTCTATCGTCAATTGCAGCGTCCCTTTGACAGGACATTCCACAATATCCGTTTTCAAGTCATCGGACTTGAATGTGAGCTCTAACCGGTTGATGCCGGATTCAAGAGACTGTATGTCTATCTTCAAAATGAGTGATAAAAATATCTTTTCAGGTTTTCACAAGTCAACAGCAAAACAGGGGTGTTTGAGAAAGCTTATACTATACTATATTATTGTACATTCCGGATAGGAGCCAATATTTTTCTTGATCCCGAAATCCTAAGCGCCTATTTTAGCCATCATGAACCAAGTTAATATCGCTGTCGTAGGATTACGTTTTGGCAATGTTATCGTACAAGACCTGTTGTCCTCCGAGGTAAGCAAATGGTTCAATCTGGTTTCCATCTGTGATCTTGATATTGACCTGGCAAAACAGGTGTCCGCCCAACACGGTGGTCTTCCGATTGCCCAAAGCCTGGACGCGCTACTGACTAATCCAACCATTCACGCCATTGCTTTGATGACCCCGCCCGGTAACCGGGCCGCTCTAATCCAGAAGATTATCCGCTCCGGCCGGCATGTTATGACCACCAAACCCTTTGAACGCAATGCATTTTCCGCGGAACAGGTGCTGGCTGAGGCAAAATCCTTGGGAAAAGCGGTTCACCTGAATTCCCCCTCCACTCATCCGCCACCGTTTATCCATCAAATACGGGAATGGGTGGATAAATTCAATCTCGGGCGGATTATCGGATGCCGGGCGGAAATGTGGGCGTATAAGCCCCGCGCCGCGGATCACACCTGGTATGATGATCCGGAGCAATGTCCGGCAGCCCCCATTTTCCGAATAGGCATTTATCTCATCAATTATATAATCGATCTGCTGGGGGAACCCGACTCCCTGTCCGTGATGGAGAGTCGTATCCTGACCGGGCGGCCCACGCCGGACAATGCACAAATGTCCCTTCAATTTCGCAATGGCGCCTTGGGGAATATTTTTGTGTCCTTCTGCATAGCGGATGGACAAGACCACCGGCCCATGCTCACCCTGAATTTCGAACGCGCCACGATTTATGTCAATATTTGCACTGCAGATATCTCATCACTCCAAACCGATACTGTGTTGATTTTATGTCGGAACGCTCCGACGCCCCAGCGTTCAGCCTTTGAACGGGCCGTGCTTTCAGTGTCTCATTCCTATCATTGGGAGGCTTTTTATCGCGCTGTTCAGGGCAATGACATCGCGGATGATAGTTACCGCCAACGCATTGTAATGGGTATTAAAGTCTTAGAAGCCATGGCACGTGCAGAAAAAAGCGGTCGGATCGAACCGATAGTTTAACTCGGCCTAACCGAATTAAATTTCGTGACGAAAAAAATTGACCACTTTCCGTAAAAAACGACTATCCGCATTCTTCAAACTGTGAAAAAGAAGCCACAGATAAGGATTCTTATCAAACCACCGCCGACTATGCGGGTCCAGTGGAAATTTGAACATGGCAATGCCGATTAGTTCCGGATTCTTTTTACAAATCATTTCTAACAGCGCGACTACCAGCTTCTTTCGCTTCGCAGAAGACATGGTCTTGAGTCCGTCCAGGCAACGGGCCAAGGCTGGAGAATGGTCATACCAACGATTATTCTGACGTTTCATTTTGAATAAGTAAGTATTAAAAAACGGCGACCTCTTTTAAAAGATCGCCGTTTTTATAAACATCGCTATTATAAGAATGACAAGTTACCAGGAACGACGATTGCCGCCATCCCGACCGCCACCGTAACCGCCGCCGTTGCCGCCACGACCGCCGCCGCCGCCATAGCCGCCACCACGGTTGCCGCCGCCGAAACCGCCACCACGATTGCCACCGCGACCGCCGCCTTCCGTACGGGGGCGCGCTTCGTTCACGGTCAGACTCTTACCGTGGAAATCTTTGCCGTTCAAGCTGTTGATGGCCGTATCAGCGGCCGTTTTATCCGACATTTCCACAAAACCGAACCCACGGGATTCGCGTGTGAACTTGTCCTTGATGACCTGGCACGAAGAAACTTCGCCGAAAGCGCTGAACGCTTCCTTTAGGTCCTGGTCTGTGACTTCCTGTGACAGGTTGCCGACGTAGAGATTCATGAATGCTCCTTTTTAGTTGTGAAGAGAATGATGGGGTTATGAAGAATAGTCGAATAGTATGTATAATGCTACCGTATCGGGTGTGAGTAGTTTCGTTGGGCGACAGATAAGGGAACGGTCCCGAAAAATCACATTATAACGGTTTACTTCCGTATTTTGCTTCATCAAACCGCATTCGTTGCGGATAGTGGTTTCGCCCTTTCGTGAATTTGGATACTACTGTCGATAAATATACTTAACTCGTCGGAAAAAGTCAACTTAATTAAATTAAAGGCCTAACACCTTTAAAGCAGAATATGATTTTCCTGACTCGCTTTAAGAAGCTTTTTCTCCCAATTCGCCCCTTTTTTGATCAGTTCTGTTCTGGCCATGTCAATATCACCGGGCCGATCTTCCTGAAGCACCTCTAAAAGCAACTTTGCTTGTAAAATATCCTTTTGTTTCTTGGCAGCAGACGAAAGGTTCCTTTTCTGTGAAATCAGCAACTTATGCAAGGCAAAACGGGCGGGCTGAGGCACAGTCACCAGAAAAGGGGTGCCACAGATGAGCACTGCCTTAATGGGATCTTCAATCAGGTAATCAAGGTATTTGAGGGGTTGAGCAGCTGCATTGAATCGGGAAATAAAGACCGGCTCTTCGCGCCCCTTTTCCTGCAGAGTCAGCAAATCCAGGCGGAGTGTTTTGCCTCGGATGGCATACGAGGTGGAAGGGTCTTTATGTGAAAATCCCGGAACCGGAAAAAAGCCCATTTTCAGAGCAGCAATGGCGGATGGGATATCTGTTTTGCTGTCAGGAATAGCCAGTGTCACTCTCAGACTTCCGGCAATATCAATGTCCTGGGTGGTGGTAACATGGTTGCCAAATCGAACCCCAAGATGGGTTTCCAAGACCTTAAAGGCAATGCTTCCAACTAAAACTGCACCTGCATGGAAAAGGGCGCAATCCGATAACTTGCTTATGACCTTGGCCATTTCGTTTGGTACAGGCGTCACATGACCAGCCATGATTTGTGCTCCCAGGCGCTTAAAAAGCCGTTGATCCGATTCCGTTTGAGCTATGCCTTCTGTCCGGTTTTGAATTAAGCTTTGAATTTCCGGGTTATCCGAGCCAAGGTATATCTGGGTTCTGCCAAAGGGCAATGTGGCCTGGAAATAATGGTATAGCCCCCCTTTAATCTTCTTGGTGACAAATTCTCCGGAAAGGGTGGCAATGGAACGCATTTTATCGGCTATTTCAAGCCGTTCATGCAGATCGGCATACAGGGCAATGGTTTCGCTGTCGATTCGTGTCATGGTATTCAGCCAAATTTAGTTATACTCACATAATATAATATTGAGTATAACCCGCGTCCAGAAAAAAATGGATGGTATTTTTGCGTTTGATTACGGCCTTTATGTGGCACGGCTTATTGCCGGATCAGAATCTAAACTGATTAAACTTGTTCTTTTGAAGTGAAAGGGCAAAGATGAGGCAATTATTCCGGGTGCTACTTCTTCGATTTATTCAATTGGCGCGGCTGCCTTTGCGGACTCCGGTTTATATGCTGTCAATATTTCAAATAATGCTGGGGAGGTCACAAGTTCATCTGCGAAACTCTGGGTTCATCGGGCGCCGGTAATTACAGTTCAGCCTGTGGCGCAAGGGCGGTTGGTTGGCCAAAGCGTCACCTTCAGTGTAGCAGCAACAGGATATATCAGACTTGAGTGATGTGGCATATACTTCATATACTGATTTTCAATAAATGCAATTCTTTGCCAAAAGACAAACTATAATAGAAATTCCCGCGACAGCCAAATAGAATCAATGGTTTTCATGCAAAAGGCAAAAAATGGGGAAAAATCAGAAGAAATAACAGGAAACAATAAGCACTTAACCTTACTTCATCTTCTGTTTTAAGCTGGATAGGATAACAAGCCTAAGTACAATGAATTGCAAAACTAAAGATTTAAAATTTATTTCATTTTATTGATGCAAAAAAAGAAGATAATCTTCATTAGACCCTATAAAAAAGGTAAAACTACCGCTTTTTCCATTGCCTTTTCTTCCTGCCAGAACCAATATTCTATCGGGTAAAAACAGAAATGGCGTCCAACAAAACCCCAAAATCGCCGAAATTTATTGTCATTACCGGGGGAGTGCTCTCCGGTCTGGGTAAGGGCATCGCCAGTGCCAGCATCGGTAAACTTCTCTCCTCCCGCCTCAAAATAGTTCCCATCAAATGCGACGGCTATCTGAATACGGATCCCGGTACCATGAACCCCATCGAACATGGCGAAGTTTTCGTTCTGGACGATGGCGGCGAAGTGGACATGGATTTCGGCCACTATGAACGGTTCATTGGGGTCACCGCCAAGTTCGACTGGAACCTGACCATGGGCAAGGTCTTCAAGCGCATCCTCGAAAAAGAGCGGCGCGGCGACTACCTGGGCAAAACGGTCCAGTTCATCCCTCATGTAACCACGGAAATCAAACAGATGTTCCACCAGGTCGTACAGGAGGAAAAGGCGGACCTGGCCATCATCGAAATCGGCGGCACGGTCGGCGATTTGGAGAACCAATTTTATATTGAAGCGGTCCGCCAGCTCAAAAACGAGGTAGGCCGCGACAATATCGTCTTTATCCACCTCACCTATATCCCCGTACCCAGCGGAGTCAACGAACAAAAGACCAAACCCACGCAAATGAGTGTCAAAGCGCTCAATGAATTGGGTATTGAGCCGGACATCATCATCGGCCGCTGCCAGGAATACCTCACACCGGTCATTAAGGACAAGATATCCCTTTATTGCAACCTGGAAAAAGAGGCGGTCATCTCCGGTCCGGATGTGAAATGTGTTTATGAAGTGCCGGTGATCTATGAAAACGAAGGGTTGGTCGAACTGCTCCATAAAAAGCTCTCCATTTACAGCCCGCCGGAACTTAAGGTATGGCGCGAGGTGGTGGAATCCATCAAACGCAATCTGGTCCAGCCCGAAAAAACAGTCACCATTGCCCTGTGCGGAAAATACACGGCCCTTGAAGACTCTTATGCCAGTATCATTGAAGCACTGACCCATTGCGGTGCCCACCTCAATGTCAAGATCAACATCAAATGGGTCGATACGGACGGCATTGAAACCGGCAATGCGGATCCCGTTGACATTTTAGCAGGTGTACAAGGCGTCATTGTCCCTGGCGGCTTTGGAATGCGGGGCATTGAAGGCAAAATCAAGACCATCACCTATTGCCGCGAAAATAAGGTTCCCTTTCTGGGCATCTGCTATGGCATGCAACTCGCTGTGGTCGAATTTGCCCGTTCGGTCTGCGGCCTCAAAGGCGCTAATACCACGGAAGCCAAACAAGAGGGCAAAAAGGTGACAGACCCGGTTATTGACTTTCTGCCTGAACAAAGAAAAATCAAGGACAAAGGGGCCACCATGCGGTTGGGCGGCCATGATGTGATCATAAAAAAAGGGACTTTGGCCCACCGCATTCTGAAAGCCGATTCCGTACGCCGTCGTTTCCGCCACCGTTATGAGGTCAATCCCGATTACATCGACACCCTCCAGAAGGCGGGCATGGTCTTTTCCGGTCGAGCCGAGGATAAACGCATCATGCAGGTCATGGAATTACCGGATCATCCCTATTTTGTCGGGTGCCAGTTCCATCCGGAACTCACCAGTCGGCCTGAAAAACCGGATGCCTTTTTCTATCATCTGATTAAAAGTGCTATTCAATATTCAAACGATACTCAGAAAGGCTGATTCCCTTGCCCAGAGATAAATCCATTAAAAAAATCCTCATCATCGGTTCCGGTCCCATTGTCATCGGCCAATCATGTGAATTCGACTATTCGGGTTCCCAGGCCTGCAAGGTATTGAAAAACGAAGGCATCGAAGTGGTGCTCATCAACAGTAACCCGGCCACTATCATGACCGACCCCGAACTGGCAGACCACACCTACATCGAACCCATTACCCCGGAAATCATAGAGAAAATCATTGCCAAGGAACGACCCGATTCCCTGTTGCCCACTTTGGGCGGCCAGACCGGCCTTAACATGGGCGTGGCCCTTGCGGAATCCGGCGTACTCAAAAAATATGGTGTCCGCATGTTGGGTGCTAATCTGGAATCCATCAACAAAGCGGAAAAACGGGACCTATTCAAGAAAATGATTGAAGATATCGGTCTTGACGTCCCCAAAAGCGGTCTGGCCCACAGCATGGATGAGGCCATGGCCATCATCGAACAGGTCGGTTTTCCGGCCATTATCCGGCCCTCCTTTACCCTGGGCGGCACAGGCGGCAACATCGCCTATAACATGAGTGAGTACAAACGGTACGCAGAATGGGGACTCAACCTCTCCCCGCGCCGCCAAATCCTGGTCGAAGAATCAGTCATTGGCTGGAAGGAATATGAGCTCGAAGTCATGCGTGACCGTAAGGACAATGTGGTCATTGTCTGTTCCATTGAAAACCTGGATCCCATGGGTGTGCACACGGGCGATTCCATTACCGTGGCACCGGCCCAGACCCTGACCGATAAGGAATACCAGGCCATGCGCGACGCGGCCATCAAGATCATCCGCGCAGTAGGCGTGGAAACCGGCGGTTCCAACATCCAGTTTGCGGTCAATCCCAAGAACGGTCGTATTTCCGTCATTGAAATGAATCCCCGTGTTTCTCGCAGCTCGGCCCTGGCCTCCAAGGCCACCGGTTTTCCCATTGCCAAAATGGCGGCCAAACTGGCGATTGGATACACTCTTGACGAAATTCCAAACGATATCACTAAAATGACCCCCGCCTGTTTTGAGCCCACCATTGACTACTGTGTTGTCAAGTGGCCCCGCTTCACCTTTGAGAAGTTTAAAAACACGGACCCCACGCTGACGATTCAGATGAAATCCGTGGGCGAGGCCATGTCCATTGGCCGCACTTTTAAAGAGGCCTTTCAAAAGGCTATCCGCTCCCTGGAAATAGGCCGTTTTTCCTTGGACAATTGCTACATTGACGCGGAATATCGTGATCCCAAGACGCCGGTCTCCTTTTTAAAGGAACGCATCCACCGTATCTACTGGGATCGGTTATGGTATGTGGCCGAAGGCATGCGTCGCAAAATCAGTATGCGGGAGTTGTATAAAATAACCGGGATTGATCCCTGGTTCCTAAATGCGATCTCTGATATCGTCAAGTATGAAAAAACCTTGAAGGATGAAGCAACCCGAAAAAAGAGTTTTAGCCCGGAGACCCTAAGGCAAGCGAAGATAATGGGCTTTGCAGACAATTATCTGGCTTCCATGCTGGATATTCCCGAACTGCAACTCCGGAAATTGCGTCATGCGGCCGATGTAAAAGCGGTCTATAAAACCGTGGATACGTGCGGCGCGGAATTTGAAGCGCACACCCCCTATCTTTACTCCACCTATGAACGGGAGTGCGAAGCCAATCCCACCAAACGGCGCAAAGTGGTCATTCTGGGCGGCGGCCCTAACCGCATCGGTCAAGGCATCGAATTCGACTACTGCTGCGTCCATGCCGCCTTTGCCTTAAAAGAAATCGGCGTGGAAGCCATCATGGTGAACTGTAATCCCGAAACCGTTTCGACGGATTATGATACCTCCGACAAACTCTTCTTTGAGCCACTCACGTTTGAAGATGTCATGAATATCATTGACACCGAAAAACCGGACGGCGTCATCGTCCAATTCGGCGGCCAGACCCCGCTCAAACTGGCGAATGCCCTTAAAAAGGCCGGGGTGCCCATTATCGGCACTTCCCCGGAATCCATTGATCGCGCCGAAGATCGCAAGCTTTTCTGGGAAGTCATTCACAAACTCAAACTGAAACAACCCGAAAGCGGTACGGCCCGCTCCTATGAAGAAACCATTAAAATAGCCAAAAGAATCGGATATCCTTTATTAATCCGGCCCTCTTTTGTTCTGGGCGGTCGTGCCATGGAAATTGTGTATGATGAAACAACCCTCAAAGCCACGGTTGAGCGGGCGATTGCCGCTTCACCAGACCATCCCATCCTCATCGACAAATTCTTAAGTGACGCGGCTGAAGTGGATGTGGATGCCATTGCAGACGGCAAGACCGTGGTCGTAGCCGGGGTCATGGAACACATCGAAGAAGCGGGCATTCATTCCGGCGACTCCGCCTGTTCTCTGCCGCCGGTTACGCTCAAACCGAAGATTGTGACGGAAATCAAACGTCAGACCAAACTCCTTGCCAAAGAACTTGATGTCCGTGGTCTTATCAATATCCAATACGCCGTAAAAGATGATATGATTTACATTCTGGAGGTCAACCCGCGCGCTTCCCGCACCGTGCCGTTTGTCTCCAAAACCATCGGTGTACCTTTGGCCAAGCTCGCGGCCAAGGTCCAGGCAGGCATGACCCTGAAACAACTCAAGTTTACAAAAGAGAAGAGTGTTGATTATGTAGCGGTTAAAGAAGCGGTCTTTCCCTTCCTGAAATTCCCGGGCGTTGACACCCTTCTCGGACCTGAAATGCTCTCCACCGGCGAAGTCATGGGCATTTCCCCGGATTTTGCCATGGCTTATGCCAAATCCCAGATGGCCGCCTATAATCCGCTGCCTAAAAAAGGGCGTGTTTTTGTTTCTGTCAAGGATGAGGACAAACAAAAGATCGTCGAATTGGCACGCGAACTTCACCAGATGGGATTCAAGATCATTGCCACCAAAGGAACTTGTCTTGAACTGATTAAACACAATATTCCCTCGGAATTCGTCCTGAAAATAAGCGAAGGACGGCCTAATATCGTGGATAGGATGGAAGCCCAGGAAATCGACTTATTGATTAACACCTCGGTCGGCAAACAATCGATTCAGGATTCTTATTCCATCCGCCGGACCGCCCTGGAGCGAGGTATTCCCTATGTCACCACCAAACGCGCGGCCACTGCGGTCGTGCAGGCCATGAAAAGACTTAATAGCGGCCTATTGGAAGTCCAATCCATCCAACAATATTACCGGTAGGGGGCCCATGAAGAAAAAATCACTGGTTTCCTGTCCGCAGGACGAAGACAAAATTCACGAAGAGTGCGGCATCATCGGTGTCTTTGACGGTAACCAGGCACAGGCATTGACCATCCTGGGCCTTCATGCGCTCCAGCATCGCGGCCAGGAAAGCGCCGGTATTGCCGTGAGTAACGGCCGTCATATCCGCTCATACCGAACCATCGGACTGGTGTCGAATATGGCTCGAAAATTAAACCGTTTCGAGGATCTAAAGGGCCATATTTGCATCGGTCACACCCGCTACTCCACGACCGGGGTCAGTAACCTGATTAATTCCCAACCCATTTTGATAGATTACAAGCGGGGACAATTAGCCGTAGCGCATAACGGCAACCTGGTCAATGCGGATACATTGCGTCTGGGCATGGAGAAACAAGGCTCCATCTTTCAGTCCACCAATGACAGCGAGGTCTTTCTCCATCTCATTGCCCGATCTAAAAAGCCGTCTCTCTCGGAAATGATCATGGAAACCCTTCAGAAAGTCAAAGGAGCCTATTCTCTTCTGTTTCTCAGTGAAAATACGCTCTATGCCGCACGCGATCCGCACGGTGTCCGACCGCTTTGTCTCGGTGTACTGAACGATCGCACCCATGTGGTAGCATCCGAAACCTGCGCACTCGACATCATGGGCGCCAAATATGTGAGGGACATTGAACCCGGCGAGCTCCTTTGCATCAGTCGAGATAAAATACGCTCCTTTCGTTTTTCAAATTGCAAAACCAAGGCCCACTGCGTCTTTGAATACATCTATTTCAGCCGGCCGGATTCCCGCATCTTCAACCACAGCGTGGACCGCCTGCGCCGTGCCTTTGGCATGGTACTGGCACAGGAGCATCCGACCAAAGCGGACATCGTCATCTCCGTACCCGATTCCAGCAATACCGCGGCTTTGGGATATGCAAAAGAATCCGGGATCCCCTTTGAAATAGGGCTTATCCGTAACCATTATGTAGGCCGCACCTTCATCAGTCCGGCACAAGGCGATCGGGAGGCCAAGGTCAAGTTGAAATTCAATCCGGTTCGTGGTGTTTTGAAAGACCGGCGCATTATCATTGTAGAAGATTCCATTGTCCGGGGCACGACCCTTAAACAACTGGTCTCCCTTATCCGCTCAGCCGGCGCCAAGGAAATCCATATCCGCGTCAGCTCCCCGCCCATCCGTTATCCCTGTTTTTACGGTATGGATTTCCCCAGTTTTGATGAATTGATCGCCAATAATAAAACTATCGAAGAAACACGACGCTATCTCGGCGTAGACTCCCTGGGCCACCTTTCCATCCAAGGTTTGCGGAAGTGCATGCAGGAAGAAGCCCACCATTACTGCTATGCCTGTTTTTCCGGAAAATATCCTTTAGGCGATAAATTAAAAACCAATAAAAATATTTTTGAGAAGACAAAATGAACGTAACACTCCTGCTTGAAGACGGCACTCTCTTTGAAGGTAAAAGTTTCGGTGCAGAAGGTGAAAAATGCGGGGAAGTGGTTTTTAATACTTCCATGAGCGGCTATCAGGAAATCCTCACGGATCCCTCCTATCATGAACAAATCGTGACCATGACCTATCCCCTGATCGGTAATTATGGAATTAACATAGAGGATGAAGAATCCAGCCGTCCCCGTGTGGCCGGTTTTATTGTTAAAGAGAATTGTGAACTCCCCAGCAATTGGCGCGCCGGGGAAAAGTTAAGCCACTATCTCAAACGAAACAACATTATCGGCATGCAAGGTATCGACACCCGCATGCTGGTTAAATTGCTTCGCGTCAAAGGCTCCTTAAACGGTATCTTCTCAACCCAGGACCACAAAGTCGACAGCCTGAAACGGAAATTGGCCGCTTATCCCGGTCTGGTAGGCCGAAATATCGTGGATGACGTCACCACGGCCAAAGCTTATCTCTGGAAAAAAGGGGTGCATGACATTTACGCGTTCAAACAAAAGACGGTCAAACCGCGATATAAGGTCGTGGCATACGATTTTGGCATCAAATACAACATTCTCCGTCTCCTCGTTTCCCACGGCTGCGAAGTCACGGTAGTGCCTGCTGCCACTCCAGCCAAAGAAGTACTTTCTAAAAAACCGGATGGCGTCTTCTTAAGCAATGGTCCGGGTGATCCGCAAGGTGTGGTTAAAGGCATTCAGGCGGTTAAGGATCTTTTAGGAAAAGTGCCTGTTTTCGGCATTTGTTTAGGGCACCAGATATTAACCCTGGCTTTAGGCGGTCATACTTACAAACTGAAATTCGGTCATCGTGGTGCAAACCATCCTGTAAAGAACCTTCAAACCGGTAAGATTGAAATCACCTCACAGAATCATGGTTTTTGCTCGGATATGAAATCACTTAAGGGCAAACCCATCGAACTGACCCATCTCAATCTCAATGATAACACGGTCGAAGGCATCCGGTGCAAAAAAATTCCCGCTTTTTCCGTGCAATACCATCCCGAAGCCTCACCGGGTCCTCATGATTCAGCCTATTTATTCAATGATTTTATCTTATTGATGGGCAAATAGGTAAAAATTGCACCCGAGTTGTCTGCTTTCAAAATAAAACGGGCAAAGTGCAAGCGGTCTTCAAAGTGACCGTTATTTTTCCTTAATATATTAATCCAGCTTCTTAACGGTTTTGTCAATTTATTCAATCAAATTTCAGGCATAATAATTGCAGGATATGAATGGGTTACCCACCCCATTATCCCCTCCGTACCAGGACCGGAGAGGATACAATATCAAACGGAGGGACATTATGGTTACCTATTGTTCAGATGTGAATACAACCATAACGAATCCTATTGAATCCCTTACCCTCTCCATCCAACAGTCACTTTTATCCTGGCAGGAAAGGCTCCCTCTTTTTCTTCCCAAAGAGACACAACTGATTCAAGATGCCGCTACCCATAAAATCCGCCTTTCCGGCCGATTCCCCGGTTCTGCGAAATTAGAAGAGGCGGTCAATAATGATTTCTTTTTCTGCAATACTTTTCAAAAACTTAAAGTCTCCTATTCTTGGATTTCCTTTTTTAACATCTCAGTAGAAAAAGCAGGTTCCTGTCTTAATAATATGTCTTTACAAGAAAAAACCGCCGAATGGCTGAGCATCAGTAAAACTTCTTTTATTTTTTCAATCTCATCCGGCAAATCGGATACCTTAGGACAACCGGTGCGCGACGCCCTATTCGATCGATTACTTGAAGAATTCGATAAGCAGCCCGATAAGAGCAATAAGAATAAACCGCCGGAAAAGACTACGGTTGGGACTGATACACGGGTTGTTTAAGCATCAAATCAACCAATTGACGTTCATACACACCCGGTGAAATGCATTCCCCGACTCGATCTACCCGTCCGTTACGGTTTTTATGTGAAAAGGAATAATTGGTGACAAAACGAATGCGCCCGTCCTGAATGTAGATTTCAATCAATATCTTAATGGTCGTCGCCGGATCGGAAACCAATGACTTGCCGTATAGTTTTCCGCAATCACATTCATCCGGTAAAACCTTGATCTCTCTTGCCATGACCCGCACCAAGCCTGTTCCCGGATCATCCATGGCAATATCATAATCCAGTGCTTTTAAGATGCCGACCACTTTCGCGGTCAGGGCTTCCTGGTTACCGGCAATATTATATACAAAAGTTCGTGGCAACAACGAGGGCGGAGCATAACTCGCAGAACATCCGATAAAAAAAGAGACACCTGAAAGTGCGAACAAGCAAACAAGGGTCTTTATCAGCATATTGCCCCCTCTTTTTCATTTACACGACTTGTCCATAAAATAATACAGCGCATGAATTAACGCAATGAGAGTCTGTCCCGGAAAGATATACCGGTACCTTCCCACAAACCTTGATTCCTTTCTAAAAGGTAACCTATATTTTTCAAAAATAAGATACTATTTAAGAAGGAGTCGGTTTCATGAAAAACATTATTGTTGTGCTGCTCATTTCTCTCATGAGTCTTGCCGGATGTTCCAAAACCGCCCAGGGTAAACGAGCTTATGCCAAAGGGGATTATAAAAAAGCCATTTCCCTCTTTGAGGCAGCACTCATTAAAAACGGATCAAACGTGACAGCCGGTAAATATATGGCTCTCGCCCACTCCGGACTTCGCACCGATGAAGCCGCCGCGCTCCTGCAGCAAGGAAACCAGGAAGAGGCATTAGCCCTACTGGATGAAGCAATGGGACTCGATTCCGCCAACCAGGATGCCCAAACCTTGATGAAGCAGACGCTTCAAACCGTGTTGAACCAGATTTCCAAGGAATACCTTCCTTCCCGGGCATGGGACAAAGCCATTGCCGCCTGTAACCTGATATCAAAATATCGGCCTGATGATGCACAGGCACTACTATTGAAAGCCAGGGCTGTTTATGAATCAGAAAAAGGCGTGGCCAATTATAAAGTGATCTTAGCCCTGCAACAGGCCGAAAAAAAAGCACCCAAGGATCCCTTTGTCCGCATGGAGCTTGATCGTGTCAAAGGGCAGACCGGCAAATTTGCGGCAATCTTCGCCAAATATCAAGACGCTTTGATAAAAAAAGATTTCAAGACCTGGAAATCCATTATTACCCCGAAATTTTCCGCGGATGTAGATAAAATCGTCCAGGATTTTATTAAAGAAGATGATCCGCGACTGAAAAATGCCAATGATTATTTCCTGGAATTATCAGGCGATCCTGTTAAGTACAATTCTCCGGAAGGGGCAACGGTCATCTGTATTGAGCCGCTCTCTGCCAATCGCGCGTTCATTCATTTTATATATAAGGATTATCCAAAAGTTCTCCGTATGGAAGCCGAAACCATCGGCAACGTACTCAAGTTACACAAGGAAGAGGATAGCCCAATCAAGAAAACGGATCTGTATTAGCGTCATTTAGTCTCGATTGATCTCATCCAGTCTCATAAAAATGGGGCTGCCGTATTGCGTTATCCATTATCATTGTTCACGGTAGCGCTTATTTATTTGTATCTCAACAAGTTGTACCGCCAATATCATAATTATATTCTCCGGCACATTTATTGCATATTATAAAACATAAGTTCACGATAGCTTTATAAAAATACTTTAGAGTCTGTGCCGGGTTAAATTACATAAAAAGGAAAAAAACGATGAAAAGTTATAGAGGATTGGTTTTATCTATTCTGTTTATTCTAACATTATATGCTTATGCAAATGAACCCGGTACGCTAAAACTCTTTGGCTGGGAAGAAGAAGACGGGGTAACACTTAATACGGACGGTTCCTGGGACCCGCCTGCGGGTTATGGCGGAGCCTTTACAAAAATATCAACTGCGGATGCATCCGAGGGAACACGCAGTTCCCGTTACGATACCACAACGTCCTGGGAGGTTAGCGGGCTGATTAGCGGCTCACTTGGCTGGAGCGTATTGTATCGAAATCCGAAAGTACTTCGTACTTCCGGCTGGCATCCGCTGATTTTAGGAAGCGATTGGTCAGGATATCCAAAACTGTGGATCGATATCAAAGCGGAAAAGGCAAATGCAAAAATAAGCGTGCAAATCGAAGATGATATGACCCCCTATCCTCAAAGCATGGAAAGAGTGTATGATGTCCCTGGAGGCGAGTGGGTCACCGTTGAATATGATCTTAAAAGCGCAGAAGACAACAACCTTCTTGATTTAGGTAAAATAATCTCTATGTATGTTGTGGTAAAAGGACTCTCCGCTTTTTCAAGAGTCTATATGGATAATGTAAGACTGGCAGAAGCAACGGCAGTCCCGTCGCGCCAATTAATAACAGATGCATCCCCCTGGATAGAATCATTCGAACCGCCAAGCTATAACAATGGTTTGGCCAGTCGACCTTCACCTTTTATCCCGGATATGATACCGGATCGGACCGCCCTATCCTCTTCCGAAGGTATAAAAACCGTTAGCACAATAGGCGGAAACCGTTCCATTGCGGCATACGATAATAATATTATCGGGACCATTGATTCTCCCAACATGCGTACCAGTATAAACGGAGGCGACTCCTGGTCCGGTTTCAGCGTTCCGACAAGCCAACATTCGCATCATAACGGAGATGCGGCATTTCCGGGTGAAGTCATGGGAGCCTACCTTCTTCATTGCTCCGGAGGCGGAAGTCCTTCCATGACCTATTTTTACAGAACCTATTTTGACGGTACTCAGTGGAAACAAGGTCCCTATGATGTCGCCTGGAAAGATTTAGTCGCAGGCGGAACCAAAACCCATAAGGCGGCCATACTGGATTTTGATGTTCGCCACTGCCAACAGGATAGAATGGATATAGTGCGCCTGCCGAGCGGCCGCATATGGGCCGCCTGGGACCACTACAACAGATACGGTTCCGCAACCAATATGTATGTTCATGCAAAATATTCGGATGATAATGGTTTAACCTGGCAAACTGCCGGTTTTAGAGGAGATATTGGAAGGATTAAATACAGCGGAGAAATAATTAAACTTTCAACATTGGGTTTTGAGAATGCGGCTATTTTCTATACCTACAACAGTCAGTGGTATTTCTCATGGTGTAACCAGGCAGGCATAGACTCCATGTATGCATGTTATGCGGCACAAAATCCCTCTGATAAAATCCCATGGGAACGCTTTATGACCATCTCAGCATGGTCTCCCCCTGCTCTTTTAAATGCAACCTTTCAAAGTGCTACAAGCACCCTTGATGGCAAGCTCTATGTGGCCGTAACCAACCCCTCAAAAATACTGGTCTGGACAATAGAAAATGGGTGGCAGGCTTCTCTCGACAATACAACAGGGATGCTGACGCGATGCGGTGACAATACCGTGCTTCTTTTTACGGACGGCAGTTTCAGGTATAAAAACGGAGATAACAGCTGGAGCAGTGCTGAAAATGTTCCTAATTGGACAGGGACTTCCCTAAATATGCCTGAAATATCCCCACCCAATTTTGTCCCTCTTGCATGGGGTTCATCCTTATATCGTTTTGCACTTCCTTCTAATGTTCCTGTTTCTCAAACCCTTAGAATTGGAAATCTTTTGCCGGATGGTATTTTTAATGAACCCTATTCAGCGAAATTAACCGCTCTTTCAGGCAACATGCCCTATACCTGGTCTTTAATATCAGGCACCCTTCCGAGCGGCCTTTCTTTAAACAGTGCCGGAAATATTACCGGAACACCAACCACTGAAGGTGTATTTACATTTCAGGTACAGGTAACGGATAATGATTCAAATACAGATGCAAAAGAATTAACCCTTGCCATACAAGCCCTGTCAACAGGGATAAAACAATCCATAAATCTAAACCCTTTTTATTTTTACAGTTTCCCAAATCCTTTTAATCAACAAACGGTCATAAATTATCAACTGTCCACTTTGTTGAATCAAGAAGGATCAGTTTTTAGTCATGTATCCTTAAAGATTTATGATATCAGAGGTAAACTTGTTAAAACTCTTGTGAATAAAAAACAAGCTCAAGGCATATATGCTATAAAATGGAATGCTGCACAAATTGCGCCGGGTGTTTATTTTGCCAATTTAAATTCGAAAAATATGAATTTTTCAAGAAAACTGCTTATTTTA
>Ga0156536_1189_pt2 | contig 26248 bp, 27 predicted proteins | sample RifOxyB2_FD_111931 | JGI IMG/M metagenome (GOLD analysis project Ga0156536, IMG submission 111931) | Elusimicrobia bacterium RIFOXYB2_FULL_49_7 | reverse complement strand
TCCGTCTCTCCACTGAACGATTGTACGAAAAATTCCTGGGCAAGAGCCCTGATTTCCCGGAAGTCATCCAGAGTACCACCCAAACCATATTGTCGGAGATAGCCAACCTTGAAAGATTAGTTAATGCCTTTCACCAATATGCCAAGTTTCCGGACCCGATGCTCAAACTGGAGTCTCTCAACAGCATCGCAGAAGAGTGTACAACACTGTACAAGCATCCGGATTATGATCTGGACCTCCGCCTTTGTCCGGCACTTCCTTTGTTGCCTCTGGATCGCGGCCAGATGCGCCAAGCATTGGGCAATCTCCTCAAGAATGCAGCCCAGTCCTTCGAAAAAAACGGGCAACGCGGGCGTATTATCCTGACCACCGCCAGGGAGGACAATAGGATTCGTCTCTCCGTACAGGACAACGGATGCGGCATCAGTGAAGAAAACCGCAAACAACTCTTTCAACCCTACTTTACCACCAAACCGCAGGGAAGCGGGCTGGGTCTGCCTTTGACAGAGCGTATTGTCAATGTCAATGGCGGCCGTATTTTCTGCGAAAGCAGCGAAGAGAAAGGAAGTTTATTCACCCTGGAATTCAAGACGGCTGAAACATAGAAAGGGAACCGTATGGCCAAGATATTGATTATCGATGATGAAGAAAACATCCGCAAAACTTTGCGTGAGATTCTTCAGGATGAATCCTATGAGGTGGTTCTCGCGGAATCCGCTGCCAAAGGGCTTGTCCAAGTTCGCGAGGAAAGGCCTGATGTGGTTCTCCTGGACATCCGGCTTCCGGATGGAGACGGCGTCGAACTCCTGGAACGCATCAAGAAAGGAGAGACCGACTGTGAAGTGGTGATGATTTCAGGCCATGCCACTATCGATGCGGCCATTCGCTCTATCAAATTGGGCGCCTACCATTTTCTTCAGAAACCCCTCACCCTCATTGATGTGAAACAAACGGTCCGACATGCACTTCAAGTGAAAGCCCAGCGGGACAAAATCCGCGCCCTTTCCCACGATGGAGATGAGCGGTATAAAATGATCGGCCACAGCCGTATGATGAACGACATCCGCACCCATATTGCCAAAGTGGCGCCCACCGAAGGACGGGTCCTCATTACCGGCGAATCAGGCACGGGTAAGGAGCTTATTGCTTACTGGATACACCGTCAGAGCAGCCGATCTCAAAATCCCTTCATCCGCATTAACTGTGCGGCTATTCCGGTCCATCTTATCGAATCCGAGCTCTTCGGTCATGAAAAAGGCTCTTTTACCGGTGCGTTGAATCAGAAAATCGGCAAATTCGAAGCAGCGCATGAAGGCACGCTCTTTCTCGATGAGGTGGGCGATATGGATATGAACACTCAGACCAAAGTACTGCGGGTTCTCCAGGAAGGGGAATTTGAACGCGTCGGCGGCCTCAAAACCATTAAGATTAACGTGCGGGTCATTGCCGCCACCCACCGTAACTTGGAAGAGATGATCCAGGAGGGTCGTTTCCGGGAGGATCTCTTTTATCGGTTGAACGTCATACCCATCCGTGCACCTAACCTAACGGAACGACGGGAAGATATTTCGGTCCTTGCCCGTCATTTTCTTTCTCTTTATTGTCTGGAAAACAATCTGCCGGAAAAACACTTTTCCGATGAGGCGCTTTCCGCCCTGTCCGGCCATGTCTTTCGGGGCAATATCCGCGAACTGCGCAATATGGTGGAACGATGCGCTATCCTGGTCGATAAGACGGAAATAGGCCTTTCTGATCTTTCTTCCTTTTCGGCAGTGCGCCAGGATTCCCATGTCTCCTTGTTCATCCAGTCACGACCTTTATACGAAGCCAAGCTGGAATTGGAAAAACAATATGTCCGCACTCAGCTCGAACAGAACGGATGGGATATTCCGAAAACCGCGGGCCTGCTGGATCTCCACCGAACCAATCTGCACCGCAAGATACGTCTGTTGGGTATTGAAAAACAGTGAAATTACCTCCAACCGTTAAAGAAAGCATTAATCAACGACTTTTTTTGGATGGACGTAAACCCATTTTTGCCTACTTGATGAAACAAAAATGGTTCAAAAAGCACCAGCAAATCCGCTGAATCGCTTAACTTGAAGTTACATGCAACAATATGATATTAAACAGACTATTACCTCATTATAACTTTTATAAACATTAGGCCTAACTTTTGCTTTAATATTTCAGACCGGAGGTAAGAATTATGAAGACAAAACTAATGAAACGTGTAAGCTTAAGGTTTCACGAATTAAAAAATAATATATTAGATCTTTTGTTTGTCCCGTTCTGGAACCGTTAGACTCTGTGTTGCCAACATATACGTTTTTTTCGAAGATGTTGGCGACTTACAGAGTCTTATCCGGCTATGCCGGGTTAGAAATTTTGTCAAATTAGGCGATCGCTTTTTCACCCACAAAGCGAATATGACGGATATTGTCCGAAATAACGCCGCCGCCAAAAACAGCATTTCCTGCCACTAACACTTCCGCCCCGGATTCACACACCGCAGCTGCGGTCTTATCACTGATACCGCCATCCACTTCAATTTCGTAGGATAACCCTTTTTGCCGTTTCAGCGTTGCCGCATGCATAATCTTGGGTAATTGATCCTGCATAAAAGCCTGCGCTCCAAAACCGGGCTGTACGGTCATAATCAGCAGCAAGTCAATCTGATTCAAGTAAGGTTCCACTGCGGAAAAAGGTGTTCGCGGATTCAGGGTTAATCCAACTTTGATATTCTGTTTGCGAATGAGTTCAAAAACCTGTTCCGGATCCTTCATGACTTCGATATGGACCGTTAAAATCGACGCCCCGGCATCCGCAAAGGGGGCAATGTATTTCTCAGGCGATTCAATCATCAAATGAGTATCCAGCACGGCATCTGTCATTCGGCGAAGTGATTTCACCACAGCGGGACCGATAGTGAGATTAGGCACAAAGTGGCCGTCCATGACATCTACATGAATGTAATCCGCACTGCCGGAAACGGCCTCCTGAACCTGGTTACCCAGATGGGCAAAATCCGCGGACAAAATAGAGGGGGCAATTTTAATGTAAGCCATGACGATTAAAAATAAATAATATCAACAGAAAGGGGATGAAAAATGTCTTTTCGCATTATAAGAGATAGCGCTTTCATTGACAATCCCCAGAGGAATATGATAATTTTCCTTTCTCAAAATGATGATTCACATCAACAATATAACCCACAAACTTAAGGGAGTGTAAAATGGAAAACAAACAGTGCGACATTGGTCTCATCGGCCTCGCCGTTATGGGCCAGAACCTGGTCCTGAACATGAATGACAACAACTTCTCGGTGGCTGTCTTCAATCGCACGGTTTCCAAAGTGGATAACTTCATCAACAACGAAGCCAAAGGCCGTACCATTGTGGGCTGCCACTCCATCGAAGAACTGGTCGCCTCCCTCAAACGGCCGCGTCGGGTCATGCTTATGGTCAAAGCAGGCTCCACGGTGGATGATTTCATCAATACCCTGATTCCCCATCTGGAAAAAGGGGACATCATCATTGACGGCGGAAATTCTCACTTCCCGGACACCATCCGTCGCACCAAAATGCTCGCGGAAAAAGGGTTCCTCTATATCGGCACCGGCGTCTCCGGCGGCGAAGAAGGAGCCAGGCGCGGTCCCTCCATCATGCCCGGCGGCAATCCCGAAGCATGGCCCCATGTCAAACCCATCTTCCAGGCCATTTCCGCCAAGGTCGAAGACGGCACCCCCTGTTGCGACTGGGTGGGTGAAGACGGAGCCGGTCATTTCGTGAAAATGGTACATAATGGCATCGAATACGGAGACATGCAACTCATCTGCGAAGCCTATCAGCTTATGAAAGAAGGGCTGGGCATGAAGAGCGAAGAAATGCACAAGGTCTTTGCGGAATGGAACCAGGGCGAACTTGACAGCTACCTCATTGAAATCACCCGCGATATTCTGGGCTACAAGGAAGGCAAGACCGCTATCGTTGAGAAAATCCTGGATACCGCAGGCCAAAAAGGAACCGGTAAGTGGACCAGCATTTCCGCACTGGATCTCGGCATCCCGCTCACCCTGGTCTCTGAAGCGGTCTTTGCCCGCTGCCTCTCTGCCATCAAAGATGAACGGGTGGTCGCCAGCAAACAACTGAAAGGGCCCAAACCCAAAATTTCAGCAGCTAAAAAAGCCTTTGTCAAAGACCTGGAAAAGGCGCTCTATGCCTCGAAAATAGTTTCCTATGCCCAAGGCTTCATGCTCATGCGGGAAGCAGCCAAAGAATACAAGTGGAACCTGAACAATGGCGGCATTGCCCTGATGTGGCGCGGTGGCTGTATCATCCGCAGTCGCTTCCTGACCAAAATCAAGGAAGCGTTTGATAAAAACCCGGCGCTCTCCAACCTGCTCCTCGATTCTTTCTTCAAAAAGGTCATTGTCAACTATCAGGAAAGCTGGCGAAAAGTGGTTTCCGCAGCAGTCAAGGCCGGCATTCCAGTGCCTGCCTTTACCTCCGCATTGGCTTTTTTTGACGGCTACCGCAGTGCCCGTTTGCCCGCAAATCTGCTCCAGGCACAGCGCGATTACTTCGGCGCCCATACCTACGAACGGACCGATAAGCCGCGCGGCGAATTCTTCCACACCAACTGGACCGGCCGCGGCGGCAACGTATCCGCAACTATTTATAAGGCGTAAGAAAGGAACTTATCATGGCAAATTATCTTGAAAATATGTTCGGTCTGTCCGGTAAAACCGCTGTGGTGACCGGCGGCGGCGGGGTTCTATGCAGTCAGATGGGAGCCGCCCTTGCCCAGGCGGGCGCCAATGTCATCCTGTGGGATATCCGACAGGAAGCACTTGACGAAAAAGTGGCTGTGCTCCGTAAAACATGCGGAGATGATAAACGGGTTTCCTCGGTCCAGGTCAATCTGATGGACGAAGAATCCATTAAAAAAGCGCTGGAAGCATCCATCAAGCTGTACGGTAAAGTGGATATCCTTCTGAACGGCGCAGGCGGTAATCGCGGCCGTGCCACACTTCAGGATGTCAAGGCAGAAGACATTGAATTTGTCCTGAAACTTAACCTGCTCGCAGGCTGCATCCTGCCGGTCAAACATTTCTCCAAATACTGGATTGACAATAAGATTAAAGGCGCCATTCTAAACATCGCTTCCATGGCCTCCTATAACCCCCTATCCGGTGTTTATGCTTACTCTGCGGCAAAAGCGGCTGTCATGAACCAGACCATGGCGCAGGCCAAAGAGCTGGCTCCCTATGCCATCCGCGCTAATGCCATTGCTCCCGGGTTCATTGTGGCGGACCAAAACCGGGCGTTGCTTCTGAATCCGGACAACTCCCCCACCCCGCGCGGCCAATCCGTGCTGGCGCATACTCCTTTTGGTCGTTTCGGCGAAGCAGAGGAGATGATGGGTGCTGTGCTGTTTCTGGTATCTGAAAAGGCGGCCAGCTTTGTCTCTGGTATTACGGTTCCGGTGGATGGCGCTTATTTGGCCTTTAATATTTAGTATTTTTTTACCATGAGCCACCTTACAGAGCAGGATGTCCGCACGCAGGTTCAGGAAGCAGTCAACCAGCGCACCTTTCACGGTAAGAAAATTCTGGCCGTATTTCCGGATCATACCCGGAGTGGGCCGGTTCCTATCTTCTTTAAAGCCTTCTGTGATTTTCTGGGACCGGTTACGACCAAGCTTGATTTTCTGATTGCACTTGGTACCCACATGCCCATGACAGATGAAATGATTGAACACCATTTCGGCATCACGGACAGTGAAAGAAAAGGTCGATATGGGAAACATCGGATTTTCAACCATGCCTGGGATAATCCGGCAGAAAATACGGAAGTGGGTCGTCTCACCCGGGCGGATGTAGAGAACATCTCCGTTGGCCTGATGAGCGAAGAGGTGCCGGTTCGATTAAACAAGTCGGTGCTGGAATATGACATGCTCGTTATCTGCGGACCGGTCTTTCCGCATGAAGTGGTCGGCTTTTCCGGGGGTAACAAATACCTCTTTCCTGGCATTGCGGAAGGGGAAATCATCAATTTTTTCCACTGGCTCGGTGCACTCATGACCAATCCGAAAATCATCGGCAACAAACTCACGCCTGTACGCTCGGTGGTGGAAAAGTGCGCTGACATGGTCCCTCGGCCAAAACACGCTTTCTGTTATGTCGTAGATCACGGTGATATTGCGGGCCTTTTCATTGGCGAAGCCAAGGAAGCATGGAGTGCGGCCGCGGATCTCTCCAACCAATTGCACATCACTTATATGCCAAAAGCCTTTCACACGGTCCTTTCCTGTGCGCCCAAGATGTACGATGATCTCTGGACCGCCGGCAAATGCATGTACAAGCTCGAACCTGTGGTGGCGGATGGCGGAACGCTCATCATCTATGCGCCTCATGTAGAGGAGGTTTCCTATACTCACGGAAAGGTGCTGGATAAAATAGGCTATCACACCCGCGATTACTTTGCCAAGCAGATGAACAAATTCAAGGACTTTCCTCGCGGGGTCATTGCCCATTCCACCCATGTACGCGGCATCGGCACCTTTGAAAACGGGATTGAAAAACCGCGTATCAAGGTCGTGTTGGCTTCAAAGGTTCCCAAAGAGCGGTGCGAGCGCATTAATCTGGGCTATATGAATCCGGAAACCATTCGCCTCGAAGATTACATGAACAAAGAGGATCAGGGAATTCTCTATATTGCCAAGGCAGGCGAAATGCTCTATAAAATCAAGGATGGTCCCACCTGGCAGTATTCCTGATGCATTCCTCTTCTGCAAATAACGCTCTCGTCTATTCCACCGGCCAGGGAAAACTCTGTCCCACCTGTGGCTCTCCCGTGTCGGACTGCCGATGCGGAAAGGGAAAATTCGACCCACCTAAAGATGGCGTCATTCGGGTTGGACGGGAAACGCAAGGTCGAAAAGGCAATGGGGTCACCCTCATTACCGGACTTCCTTTTCAGGGCCCGTTACTTATCGACTTTGCCAAAAAACTGAAGCAGCAACTCGGCTGCGGCGGCACGGTTGTTGGCCGCGCCCTTGAAATCCAAGGCGACCAACGGAATCGTATCCTTGACATCCTGAAAAAGCAGGGATTAATCGCCAAACGAGCGGGTGGATAGTTCCCGAAAATAAAGGGCTAATAGACTCCCGAAGCTTGGCAAATCTCCGTACGGACCTGGGGAATGAAACGGGGACTCACCGAAAAAGAGGTGATGCCGATATCATGGAGGCGTGCTGCCATACCGGGCTGGCTGGCCATCTCTCCGCAGATGGATAAAGGCCGACCGGTTTTCTTGGCCGCGTCCGCAAGCTGTTTGAGAAGAAGCCACAGTACGTCATGGTCCGGATTATAATCCTGAAAGACATATTCATTATTCCGATCCACGGCAAAAAGATACTGCACCAAATCATTGGTTCCGATACTGCCGAAATCGACCTGGTTTAAAATCGTTTCGGCTTGAAGCACGGCGCTCACCACTTCGAACATGACGCCGATTCGCAAATTCTCCTTACGATACGCCAACCCGTCCAGAGCTGCGTCGGTTTGTCGAAGAAGTTTACCGAGTTGAATCGTGTCAATAACCATGGGGAAAAGCATCCTAATCATACCCGCTTCGGTCGCGCGGGCCAATGCCCGTACCTGGGTTCGGAAGAGTTCGGGTTGGTGCAGTAAAAAACGGGAGCCGCGCAGGCCGAGATAGGGGTTGTCCTCCTTCTCCTGCTCCAGAAAAGGCAGCGGTTTATCGCCCCCGACATCAAGAAGACGGAAGGTAACGGGCTTTCCGTTTAAACGGGAAACGACTTTTTTATAATAATCCGCTTGATCCTCTTCGGACAAAAGGCGATTGGCCCGAATAAAAAGAAATTCGGTCCTAAATAAACCGATACCGTCACCGTTTACCTTTTCAACGGCATCGATATCCTCGGCCAAATTCACATTGGCCATGACCTGCACTCCTTCCGGTGAGGTCAATGCACACGCTTCCTCCGCCCGGATGACGGCCGCCGGAACCAGGGTCCGGATGGTCTTTTCATCGGGCTCCACATAGACCGTGCCGGAATCACCGTCGACCAGCAGAGCATGGCCGCATTCGATGATAGCCATGATATCGTGAATGCCGGACACGGCCGGGACACCGATACTGCGTGCCAGGATGGCCGCATGGGAGGAAAATCCGCCGTGTTCGGTGACAAAGCCGCGTACCTTGGAGACATCGATGTTCGCGATCATGGACGGGGTAAGCTCCTGAGCCACAATGATGCGGTCCGCTCCTCGCCTGCATTGCTGTTGCCCTTCGCATTGGAAGCCGCCGGAAGGGGAATCATGCAAGTGATCCATCAAACGTCGCCGGATCTCGACAATGTCATTGACCCGCTCCCGCAGATATTCATTTTCCACACTTGCAAACCGGGACTCATAATCGTGTAACACGGAATGAACCGCATGTTCCACGTTCCGCTTTTCCTCGCGAATGGCGTGCCGAACCGAATTGAGAAGTGAGGGATCCGCCATGATATGCTTCTGGGCCGTAAATATTTCAGCTTCGGCCTTGCCGATGGTCTCAGCCACATTCTTGGCGGCCTGTTCCAGATCCCGTTGACTTTTTTCAAAGGCGCCTTCAAAACGGCGCAAGTCGCGCTCAATCTCCTCGACGTTTTCAAGGACGAATTCCGGAACCGTTTTGTGCTGTTTTTGGGAGTAGAGACAAATCGGGGCGGCCGCTTTGCCGCCGTTTAAGGAGACTCCGACTAAAATCAGAGGCCGGTGAGAAGGTGCTTTTTGCATATCCTAAAAATATCATTCTCTCTCTCACGGGAACAATGCCCCTATCGGAAAATAAAAAATCAAGAAAATCCTAATAAAATCTAAAACAGCCTTCTGATGCAGGTACTGGAAAAAGGGGGGCTGACGCTCTTTTGGGTAATCTGATATTGGTCCGTTGGCAATAGCGTTTCGATAAAGGGAAGGCTGGGAGCATAGTAAAATGTCCCGTTCTTCTTTATTGACCGAAGCATCTCCATATATTTCTCACCATAAGCCGAAAACTCGCCATCCGATCGGCTGTGATGATGAAGAAAATGGAGGGCAAAGGCGTGATTGGAAAGAAGGGTGCCCCAGGTATCCGGCACATAATCAAATTCCAACCAATTCTCTTCCAAGAGAAAAGAACTTGCCCCTGTGCCAAGACGATCCAAACCGATCGCCTCAAATCCCGTATCGCGTAAATATCGAACAATGTGAGCGCCTTTTCCGCAACCGATATCCAGGATGGGTTCAGCCAATTCGTCCAAATCAATACCGTATAGGGCCAATTGCCATTCCGCCGAATACTCGGAACAGACCACCCGGATGATTTCCGGAGAGTCTGCGGGATTTAATTGTTTTGTAAAACCGTTGGTTTCGGCAAGCCAGTGGGCCAAGCGGTCAACATGCGCCTGTTGGAGTCGATCAAAATCAATGATATCGTTGGCTAATTCCGTCACGATTTCACGCCAAAGCTCTTCATAAATCCGGCGTAGACCCGCAATATCCTCCTTGGGCAGATGGAGGAATTGGTTGGATCGGCAGAAAGTCTCATACGCCTGATGGGCCATCCTGTCAATCCACTCATCGGATTGCTTAAGCCTGTCGATTTCCTTCAACGCATCCCGATGGGTCTCAATCAAGTGCCGGGTTTCATTCAAAAAATGCTGTTGATAATGATAATTCTGGTAAAAAAGGTTTCTACGTTGATTGGCCGCAAACTGGGCTGAAATGCTTTTCTCAATCCGACCCTTGAGAGCCGAAGAGAAGGGATCCTCGCTTTTATGACTATCCGTCATCGTCCCTGATAAATGGAAGGGCCGACAGGCTCAAATTTAAACAAAGGAACGCCGGAACAAATCCGCAATCGCCTGTTTTCCATTTTCTTCTAAAAAACGCGTCCCGGTTCCCGTAAAATGGATGTGAGAGATGACCGGTTCCGTCCGGCCATTGCATTCAAGCCAGTTGTCCTGCGTCCAATGAAACCAGCCATTTTGTTTCTGATCAAAAATATAAAGAGGTTTATTGCATAGTTTAGCGAATTCCGCGCCCCAACCGGTGCCGCCTTTAACGGTTTTGTCGGAAAGGATTTCGCCGATCACATAAATCTCCTGCCCGCTATTGATCTGATACCAGATACTTTGGAGAACTTTCCGAAAGAGGGCGGATTTCGTATAGGGACGGCTCATCAGCTTGGAGACATATTCCAGGCTGACATCCCCGTGCATCAATTCATCATGATTCAGGATGCGCAACCCACGGTGGCGGACCAGGTTATGGCCTTCGAAAGAAAAGTTAACCTCTTCAATACCGACCTGTTCGGCATTTTTTCCAAATTCCGCTTCAGCGCCTACAATACCACCGCTAAACAGAATGCAATCCTCTTTCTTCATCATCAGTATACCTCTTTCCGAATCAAGTTTCAATGTGCTGAATAAAGACGGGCATGATATTTCGTCATGCCCGAATGGCTATAAAATAATTACACCTGTCGGAAAAAATAAAGGATCAACTCTTCCACAGTCCGTGGAGATTGCAATACGCACGGGCTGAGACGGTCCCAAATGCACCGCTAAAGACCGCCACCGGGTGATCGCCGGGTTTGAGGAATTGACGCAGTATACCGGTTTCCGTGAGCAGTTCGATGAATTCAATATAGTGATCCGGATTCATGGGATGGGCGACACTGCCGACCTTGACCGTGACCTTATCCGAAGACACTTCCACCACCGGCACGTGCTTCTCTTTGGCTGCTTCCACCGTATTTTCCTCGAGCAGGGTCATGTTTTGTCCGCAGCAGACGAGTGTTCCGCCGCCCACATGGACGACTTCCACAATGTTACCGCACAACGCACATTTAAAAACCTGTTTCAACGCTTTCACCATTTTGAACCCCCTGTTTAATTAAATCGTTTTCCTGTTTTATCCGCTCAAGCCGCTGTCGCATCCGCACGATTCGCTGCCGGTGCGGAAAAAACCCGTTTCGCCATTTCTTGATCAAGCATGAGAAGCCCCATACCGTTATTGCCGACCAATTTAATCTTGGCCAGCGCCTTCTCAAAAGTGGATTCCTCCTCCACCTGCTCGTCAATGAACCACTTCAGAAAACTGACCAGAGAATGGTCCTTTTCCGTTATGGCAAGATCCATCAGATGATGGATACGTTGTGTCACAAATTTCTCATGATTCAGGCTGTAGGAAAAGATCTCTTCCGCGTTCTTAAAATCGTTCGTGGGTCCCTCCAACGGTTTTAGCAGCACTTTCCCGCCCCGTTCTATCAGATATTGATAGAATTTCATACCATGAAAACGCTCTTCCTGGGTTTGAACCGTAAAGAAATTCACAAAGCCATCCAGATTCTCAGAAGCGAACCAGGATTGCATCTGAAGGTAAAGGTATTCTGAAAAGAGCTCCTTATTGATTTGCTCATTCAAGGCTTCCTGTAATTTTTCTGATATCATATTTCCTCCTGTTTAGATGAAGAGTTTGACAGAAATGCAAAACTCATGCCGTAAAGAAAATAGTTAGTTTTATTGTGAAAAAGAAGGGGGTTCATGGAATAAAGGGGTAGAAGTGAACACATAATACAGACATTTTCGAGACAGAACCGTATTGAAATACACTATCATCAGAATAATAGGTTGAAAAAAGCAAAATAAACCCTTTTTATGGCACGGAAAATGCATATTATTAAAATGATTAAAAAGAAGAGGATTTCATGATGATTCGTTTTTTAGAACCTTACCTTACCTTTTTCAATGAGATGGCCATCTATTTGATTGCCGGTTTTGTTGTGGCCGGGCTGCTTCATCTTTTTTTCCCGGAATCCTTTATCCGGAAACACCTGGGCAATAATTCAATGGCCTCGGTATTAAAATCAACATTTTTCGGCATCCCTTTGCCTCTCTGTTCTTGCGGGGTGGTGCCGGTCGCTGCTTCGTTGCGAAAAAGCGGGGCCAGCAGAGGAGCCACTGCCGCTTTTCTAACCTCCACGCCTCAAATCGGAGCAGATAGTTTTCTGATTTCCTACTCTTTCCTGGGTGGTTTCTTCGCTCTCTTCCGCGTGGCAGCCTCTTTCTTAACCGCCCTGTCCGTAGGTTGGGCCGTGAATCTGGCCCATCGTGCAGAACCGCCCGCTTCTTCAATGATGAAACCCGCCGCTCTTTCTCCGGCAGTAGCGACCGGACATGTTTCCATTATGACACGGTTAAAGGGGCTCTTTAATTATATCCAGTACCAATTACTCGGCTCCCTGGCCAATTCCCTGGTGCTCGGCGTTGTGATTGCAGGTCTGATAGCCATATTGATTCCAGAGGAATGGTTTACCCGCTATTTGGACAACTCTTTTCTATCCATGCTCCTGATGCTGGTGGTGGGGATCCCCATGTATGTTTGCGCTTCAGCCTCCACTCCCATTGCCGCTGCCCTGGTATACAAAGGACTCTCGCCCGGAGCGGCCCTGGTCTTTCTCCTGACCGGGCCGGCCACCAATGCCGTGACCGTGACCGCTGTCTTTCGGATGCTGGGGAAAAAGGCGGGAGCCGTGTATCTCGCGGGTATTGCTGTCGTGGCACTGATATTGGGCGGCCTGACCGATCTGCTGATGATTCGCATCGGCGTTAATGTCATGAGTCTGCACCACCATTCCTCCATGCTTCCGGAATGGCTGAAGGTAACCGGTTCCGTGGTACTGCTTGCCATGCTGCTTCGTCATTATGTCGGATTCCGAATGAACCGGTCTATTCATCATGCTCATGAGGCGACGTCCGAAAGGGAGTTCAGCCTACAGGTAACCGGCATGACCTGTCTCCATTGTGCCGCGCGAATCAAGCAAGCCGTAGAGACCCTTCCGGGCCTCTCTCATATCCGCGTGAACCTGAAGGAAAAGAGGCTCTCTTTTCAAAAAGAAGGAGCGCTTCCTCTGGAAACGGTGATGGAGGCCGTTCGCCAAGCCGGTTATGGCGTACACGAAGAAGGATAAGGACAAAGGACTTTTGAAGCGGGTTTGAAAGAACTATTTTATAGGAACGTTGCCATGAAGGCAATGAATGACAACATTCGAAAAGCAATCAAGCTCTCCCATGAGCTTTCTGCACTTGCGGACAAGGGAGACCTGGAGCGGGACGATAATTCCTGCGGCGTATTATACGGCATTCTGCGGGATGCAGCCTATAAAATCCGGGGCTATGCGGAAAAAGAGAGACGGAAACACATACAGGCTGGCGCCTGGCAAAGAGAAAAGGAGCCATCCATGGCTGAAAAGAACATCCAGGAACTGATCGATTTCGCCATCAGCGAGGAACAACAAGCAGTTGAACTCTATACGGCCATGGCCGGAAGAATGTCGGACAAAGGGGCCGCACAGATGCTTCTGGATATGGCGGATATGGAAAGGGGCCATGAGAAACGGCTGCGGGACTTTAATGCCGGTCAACTCTCGACCCTGAACAGCACGCCCCAGACCAGGGACCTGAAAATAGGCGATTATCTCATGACCGTCAAGCTCCGGTCAAGTTCCACGGTTCAGGAAGCACTGATATTCGCCATCAAAGCGGAAATGAAATCCTGTGCACTCTATACGGACCTGGCCCGCATTTTTCAGGAACCTGAGAAACAAGCCTTCATGAAAAAACTGGCCGATGAGGAACTTAAACATAAAAACGACCTGGAAATCCTCTACGACGATTTTATCAATCGAGAAAACTAAAAATCAGCCATTATCCCATGGCCCCTCACAAAACCCTTGCCAAGACAGCGGAATTGGAACGTGCTCTTCGCGACAGCATTGCCCTGGCCGTTGATTCTCTTACCGAAGCCAATACGCAGCTTTTTTTAATGGCCCTTTGCGAAAATGTAAATCACCGCCTCGACCGATGCGACGATTATCTGCAAAACCGGATAAAAAACGGTCCGTCGGAAACATCGACACAAGAGGCATATCGGTTTCCGTTTCCCGACCGATTACCCCAAACCGCCAATATCCGTTTTATGGATCCCCTCCCTGCGTCCAGCGAAGCCATGCCGGATACCCTAACGGTGGTCAATACGTTTTTGCCTACCATTCTGAAACACGAGGAGATATTGGACGCATGGTACGCCAAGCCGCCGGACGAACAGGTGCCAGAAGTACAGTCGCTCCTCCTTTCGCTGCAAGAGCGCCAACGTGATGAACGTGCATTATTGCTGCGACTGGCGGACCATCTGAAGAATGTCCGCGTTTTCCCGATCATCACGGAGGAGCCATGATCACACTGGAGATTATTAAAGTGGATGGGTTGCCTGAAATGGCGGAAAAATCCTTCTCCTTCATGCGGCCGGGGAGCGTGGCACTTTCAGGCGGAAAAACTTATGCCCCTGTTTATCCCTTTTGGGGCCAACAACCCCATCCTACTCTGAGCCGTTTTTTCCCGGTGGATGAACGGCAGGTCCCCATAACCGATCCGGAAAGCAACTGGGGTATGGCGGATCGCTTTCTTTTTCAGCCGTGGGGGGCAACCGGGTCGCGCGATCATTTTGCCGCGTCAGCGGAATCCTACCGTAAGCTGCTTGAGCAAGAAATGGGACCGGGCTTGCCTTTGTTTGACCTCGTTTTCCTGGGCGTAGGAGCGGACGGCCACATCGCCTCGCTTTTTCCAAACGATCCCCGAATCAATGAAACCGGTCATTCCGTGCTGGAAACCCACAGTCCGTTATTGCCTCATGCCCGCATTACCCTTTCCCTCGAAGTTTTGGTGCGGGCCAAGGAAGCGGTGATTCTTCTTTTCGGCCCTGAAAAGGCGCCGCTGATTCCGCGCATCCTCGCAGGCGATTCCTCGCTGCCGGCCGGACGACTCATTCGACAGCGCCCCAAAACCATCCTCATTGCCGAAAAGAATCTTTTCGCGGACACCGAAAAATTCGGATGAAAACCCTTCCCCAGGCCATCGTCATTCTGGGCGCCTCAGGCGATCTCACTCAACGTAAGCTGCTGCCCGCACTGATGCGAATGTGCCAGGATGGTTGTCTTACCCGCAACTTGGTCATTATCGGGTCCGGCCGCGCCTCTTTTTCTCATGAGACTTTCCGCGCCCGTTTTCCGGAAGCCGGTTCCATGGCCGAACGCCTTTTTTACCATATCGGCTTAACGGGACTAAAGGGTTTTCTCGCCGGTTTGGGGGAATTCTCGCGGGTTGTCTTTTTCATGGCCCTGCCGCCGTCCGTCTATGTTGCAACCGCTCAAGCCATTCGCGAGGAAGGGTTCGGTGAAGAAGCGGTCCTGGTGGTTGAAAAGCCTTTCGGATACGATCTTGATTCCGCGAAGCGACTGAATACCGAGCTGCTTCGCCTGTTCCCGGAAGAGCGCCTTTTTCGAATCGACCATTACCTGGCCAAGGCGGCAGTCCAAAACATCCTTGCCTTCCGTTTTGCCAATGCCTGTTTCGAACCGCTCTGGAATCGGGACCATATCGCCAATATTCAGATCAACGCCTTGGAGAGTGATACCATTGTCGGTCGCGGCGCTTATTTTGACGAGGCAGGTATTCTCCGTGACATGGTGCAGAATCATCTCCTTCAGCTGCTCTGCCTGCTGACGATGGACGTGCCCTCCTCACTTTCCGCTGTCGCTATCCGGGAAAGCAAGATGGAGATCCTGCGAACGCTTTCCATTCGGTTGTGCCGCCGATTTCAATATGAAGGTTATGAGCATGAAAAAGGGGTACGGCCCGGATCGCAGACCGAGACGGCAGTGGAAATGAGCCTGGCCATCACCCATCCCCGCTGGGCCGATGTTCCTATCTTTTTGCGCACCGGCAAGGCGCTGAATCGCAAGGGAACCGAAATCGGCGTGGTCTTCAAGACACTGCCGCCCACCCTCTACAATGCGGAAAACACGCTGCCGCCCAACCGAATCATCTTCAACATCCAGCCCCATGCCGGGGTGGTACTGACCCTCTCCGGTCTGCCTGCCGGAAAAGACAAGGTGTCGGAAACAGCCTTGCGCTTCTGCTTCCATGAATCGGCGAATCACAATATGCCCGAGTCTTATGAAAGACTGTTGCTGGATGTAATGAACAATGATCAGACGCTTTTTGTGGGCGGGGAGGAAACCGAACTGGCTTGGCGGGCAATGGGTCCGGTCCTGGACCAGGGATCGCTTTTCTCTTACGCGCGCGGCGCCCAACCGCCCGCTCTTCTTTTTCAGGATTGGATCGATTTTTCGACATACGCGACGGTGTGTACCTGATTATTTTTTGTCGGAATCGTCCGGACGAATCCAGTTCAACACCTTGTTGCCCATTTCCGCGGCATAGACTAAGGTGCGATCCTTCCAACTCGACAGGCCGCTCCGACCGGTATGGTTGTCCGCAATAAAGGCAAAATAGCCCACCCAGGCCGCAAAGACGATGATCACCACGGCCAGGAGCTTCAGAAAGATTTGCCGGATAAGGACGACCGCAAGATAGACGGCCAGGATAAAGAGCGGCAGATAAATAAGAGGATAACGTCTGAAGAAATCAAGGATGCTTTGTTCGGCGTGCATGATTACAATTCGTTGATGTAGAGCGGTTTGAACCCTTTGTAGAGTTTGTCGCGGTAATTGAAAATGATGATTTCCGTTTTTTTCTTGGGTGCAATATTAATGATGAGCCGGTCTGCAAAGACCCGCGTCATAAAAAGACCCCGTCCGTCATCATCCAGCACTCCTTCGCCTCGGATGTGACGGTCTATTTTGTACAGTACCATGTCCCGGGTCAGGGTACCCTGCTGATCCACAATAGAAACCCCGTACTTTTCGCTGTCCAGCGCACAGACAATGCGAATATATTCATCCGGTTTCAGTTGAACGGACGAAAATTCGCGGTATTTCTCATCCCCTTCGGGATTTTTAACGGAATGATATAGTGCATTCGTGACGATTTCGTCGAGTACCAGCCGGAGCTCGCCGGTATCCCTGACCTCTTTCTCAAAAAGTTTCAGGATATCCTCCCGCACCCCTTTAGCCTCGGCGCTGTCTTTGATCACGTATTCCCGAACCACCTTACCATCGGCTTGCAGATATTTCTCAATGCCGAAAACCTCCTCACGGATGAGCGAACGGACCATGGTCAACAGTTCGCTGAAATTGAAGGGAACGGTCTTGCTGATGATATTACAGATGCCGTGGGTCTTGGCCATGCGCACATAATCATCGACATTATAAGCGGTCATGAGCACGGTCTTGACGGAAGGGAATTTAACCTTCACCCGTTTCAGGAATTCATACCCGGCCAACCCCGGCATATTGATGTCCGACAAAACCAGATCAAAGCAGCCCAGATCCGGTCGTTTGAGAGCTTCATCGGCGTTCTCAGCCGTAACCACCTGATACTCCTGTTCCAGGAAATCGGCGATCATCTCCCGCACCAGTTTTTCGTCATCGACGATTAAGATCGACTGTTTTTTCATAAGGGTTTGTGAAGAGGCAGCTCCACGGTAAAAGTTGTTTTGTTGTCCGCGCTCTCTGCATATAGGCGGCCGCTGTGTTCAAGCATGATCTTACTACAAATGGAGAGTCCGAGCCCTGTCCCTTGTCCCGGCGGCCGGGTCGAATAAAAGGGATCAAAGATATAGGATATCTTGTCCGAAGAGATGCCGATTCCGTTGTCCGTGAAGGCGACGGTCAGATAGGAACCGTCCTGCCCGAGAAGAACATCGATTCGGGGAACATAATCCTTTTCTCGGGGTACTCGCCCCTCTTTCTCCAGAACCGATAACGACGCATTTGTCAAGAGATTGATGAAAACCTGCATCAGCCTCGCGGGATCACAGTTGACCAGCGGCTTGACCTCCGGGGCCATCGTGATACGACTGCGGATTCGATCGAAACCGTTCAGGTGGATGGATTTAAGCGATTTCTCGATGACCGGAACAATATTGGTGATCACGAACTGACTTTCCTTCTTGCGTGACAGATCAAGCAGATCCTTTAGAATGGTCTCGGCTCGGTTGGCACACTCTACGATATCCCGAACACGTTCCATGCCCTTGTCATTCATGCCGAAAACCTCGGGCATGGAAAGCATATTCTGTGCGCATCCCGAAATACCGGACAACGGGTTGTTCATCTCGTGAGCGATACCGGTAATCATCGTGCCGATGGTGGCCAGGTTGGCGGAACGAATGAGCTGGTCGCTGATTTTCTTTTCCACGGTGACGTTACGGAAAAGCTCTACGACATACTCAACGCGGCCTTCTTTGGAAATGGGAAAGGTGGTGTAGGAGAAATACCGCTTGCCATCCGGGGCGTTGATCTCAAATTTTATTTCCGAAGTACGCTCCATGGTTTCAAAGCTTTTCTGTAATGGGCCGGTAAGTTTGTTCTTCGGCAGGCCCGGAAAGACTTCATGACTATGGGCCCCCAAGAGATTCTTAATCTCCTGGCCGCAGATTTCGGCAAAAGCACGGTTCAAGCGAACGATACGGAAGTCGGAATCAACGATGCAGAGTCCGTCATTTAAAATATCGAAAACCGCTTCCAGCTGCTTTTTGGAAACCAGAATCCTTTCGTTCAACTCACGGATACGGCGATTCTTTGACTGAAATAAAGAGACCTGGCGGTTCAGAAGCCCTTTGAATGAGGAAATCAGACCATCCAAATCTCCCTTGCGCGGCGGGCTTTCATAAAGGATTTCCCGCGTCCAGTCCAAATCGTGACCTTCGGTAAGGTCTTGAAACAGCTCCTTGAAGGAGGTGTTCAAGGCATCATAGAGGGTTTCGGCAATATTACGGGTCTTGGCAAGACGACGGTGAATCCAGACCATCCGATAAAGGAGGAGTAAAAGAAGGATGATCGCCGGAACGATAAATAGAAAACCGCGATCAACGGCCATAAAAGGTGTCCATTATCTGATTCGCCGAGTGGGTCAGAAAATCTCCCAGCCATACCGGCGCGGCAATATCAAAAGCCGACATAACCAGAAGGCTTGTCTGAAAAATTGAAAAGGTCAGCACTAAAATCAGGAATGCCACACACAATGTGACAACCGCCGGCCGCACTTCCCGATTAGGATTCAGGATGATATTTTTCAACAATAGCATGATACGCTCCTATTGTAAAATAGGATAACCCCAAAGGTCAATTCAAGCACAAAGCAAGAGGTGATTGTCAACGATTTTACCGGATACCCGATCTCCGCTTGACATACTCAGCAGCCTCTTTTTTCAATTCCGGCGGCAGTTCTTTGTCCAAGCAACGCTGAAAAAGCGCTCGAGCACCTTCGACATCTTTTTTACAGTGATCCAATGCCTTGGCGTACCAAAATAGCGCTTGAGGATGAGCCGGATCCAGTTGGTAGGCGTTTTTCAGGGTATACAATGCCTTACCGCAAAGCTCGTCAGCGGTCTTGCGACCCCCGGTGGCTTTCAGATAATATAACCGGCCCAAGAGGGAAAGGAAATCGCAGTTTTTATTGTTTTCAGAAATGATTTTTTCAAGCTTCAGGATAGCCACATCATACCAGCCGATTCGGGCGTACGCTTCGGCCAAAGAAAAAAGATATTCCTTGTTCCCGGGATTATTCTTCACCACATCCTCGAGGACGCTGATACCTTCTTCGTCACGGTTCAATCCGGTTAAAAGCCGCGCATACGCCATTTTGGACGGGTAGTCCTGCGGATCAAGGGCAATCAATTCGGATAACATGGAAAGGGCCTTGTCCGGTTCCTTCTTTTCCTGATACAGTTCGATGAGCCGCCGACGCGTCTCTTTATTACCCGGCGCGGTCTCAAGCGCCAGCAGAAGGTTTTTTTCCGCTTGAGCGATATTCCCCAACCGCTGTTCGACCAGGCCCAGGTTGAAGAAAACGTCCGCCTCCGGTTCGCCGGCATCAATGGCTTTCTGAAGATACGCTTCCGCGCCCTTCAAATCATTTTTCTTCATCAACAGCACTCCCATATTGTTCAAAAGAGAGCGCCCCTTGGGATTCAGAACCAGTGCCCGCTTTAAATAATCATCGGCTTTTGGAAAATCGCCGGATTCCATGTAGACCACGCCCATACTGGACAGCAAATCCGGTGAATTCGGATACCACAGCAGCCCCTGTTCAAGGATTTGAAAGGCCTTTTTATGCCAGCCGAGGCGGGTATAACAGGAAGCCAGAGTTAAAAGAACCGGAAGATTGCCGGATGTTCGGACAGAGGCTTCCTCGAGAATCTTAACCGCCTGACTGATGTTGCCGTTATTACGATAAGCAAGCGCCAACAGATTAAGGTAGTCCAGATTGTCGGGCTCAAACCGGACCGCTAACTCTAAAATGTCGACCGCTTTAGCACCGTTTTCGGAATAGAGATAGGCTTTACCCAATCCGGCATACAGCCCGGTCACGCCCGGGCATTTTGTAATAGCCTTGACAAAGAAGGATATCGCAATGGGATAAAATCCGCTCCGCAGATAGATGCGTCCGGCCGCTTCGTTGAAATCGCTATTCGCTCCGCATTCGCCCTTCATCTCGCGGACCAGTTTGACGGCCCGATCGACCCGTCCCACCTGGGACAACAGAAACGCATTCTTGGCCCGGCAGAGACAGTCATCCGGAAAAAGTTTGACGGCTTTTTCGGATTCCGAAAGCGCAGCGGACGGATCCCCGGCTTCAACCAGAAGATCGATGAGCAACAACTGATCGAGACGGAAAGCGGGCTCCAGTTCAAGGGCACGTTGCGCACCATAAAGCGCTTCGGGCAGCTGCCCTTCCGCATCTGCCCGGACCGCTTTGGCAAAAACACCGAAGGTTTCAGAGCGTTGACAGGGAAGCACCGGCATCACAAAAGACTGTTCGGGCACCAGTAAAGCGATCAGCTCGCGGGCGGTGCGAGCCGCACAATCAAACAAACTGTCCTCCGGACCGGAAAAAGGAATTTCTTTGCGGTTTTGTTTGCGGAGATTCCAGAGCGACAGACTTCCCCGTACCCGTTTACCGGACAGATTGAAATCACCGGAAATAAAATAATCGAAATCCAGCACGGCCCCGAACAGATAGATATCGGAAGGCTTATTGCCTTTCTTGTGATTGCGCCGGTGGATGGCCATCTGGCACGCAGGTAAAACGGAGACGTTTTCCTGGGCAGACAGATCATATCGGAGCGCCTCCTCCAAAAAGGAGCCGATCCAAGCTTTGCCGCCGTCGTCCCCCTGATATTGGATATCCAAAAAACCCAGGGATAGATTTTTGGCCGACAGCGCGGCAACCAGAATAACCAGGAGCATGAGGATTTTCATGCCAGACCTCCCCGGGCTATCAGGATATAAAAGACGGGACAAGTCACGGGCGGCACTAAAAGATTGTCATCCAGACGGAAGGGCAGCGCTTCCAGAAAGGTGGTCAGCAGGGCGGTGAATAGAATCGGGAAGAAAAAACCGGCCGTCGGATGAACCAGCGGCACACTCATCCCGGCAATGAGAAGACAGGTGATGAAACAAGCGACACTTCCCGCCACGCTCTTTTGACCCAGAATTTTCCGGCGACCGAATCGTTTGCCGAACACGGCGGCAGCCGCATCCCCGAGAATGAGAAAGGAAAACACGTAGAAAAGTGCGATACGCTGAAGCGGCAGAAGAACCGTTTCACGATTCAAACAGAGAAAGCCGGCCGTGCACGCCGAAGCCGATAATAGAAGCGCCGTGGAACCGGTAAAACGGTAGGCTTCATGCGGACGAAGCAGGGAGGAGAAAAACCGCAGAAAAAGACCACGGACCGGCAAAAAATAAAGTCTCAGCAAGTCAACCAGCAAAAAGAGCACGGTAACCGAGAACAAAAGGGGCAGGGAAAAGGAAGCCGGAAACAAGAAAAGGCCGACCGGAATGATGAGGGCGAAAAGATGAATGCCTTTTCGCTTCAATTCAATCTTGAGCCCGTTCTCGACCGGAGGGCTCATTTTTTCAGCGCCCGAAGTATTTGAATCCATTTATCAATCTGTTCATCTTCTATCTTGGCAAAAAGAATGCCGACAGAGCCCACCGGTGAACCCTCCGCCAGCGATTGCGGAAAAAGGGCGGCCATCTTTTCCGCGGTAAAAGGCAAAAGGGGAACGCATAGCGTAGACAAGGCATGGATGAGATGAAGACAAACCCGCACCGTCTCTCCGCAGTGAGGCAGGTTATCTTTGCGGCTCTTCCAAGGAGCGCGGTCATTGAAGTATTTATTGGCCTCACGGCAGAGATCCAGGAGCAGGACACAGCTTTTGCGCACCTGGAAGTGATCAAACGCGTCAGCCAAATCCGCAGTGCATTTTTGAATGGCGATAAAAATTCTTTCGCTTTCCGCATCCGGGGCGGCCGACGGCATCGTCCCATTGAAATACTTGTGAGCAAACGTGACGGTTCGATTGACAAAGTTACCTAAAATATCGGCCAATTCATTATTGTGCGCCGCTTGAAATTCCTTCAGGGAAAAATCGGCATCCTTGCTTTCCGGGGCAATGGAGGCCAGGTAATAACGGAGCGAATCCGCCTGAAAATCCTCCAGGAACTCATGAACCCAGATGGCATACCCCCGGCTGGTGCTCACTTTTTCCCCTTCGAGATTCAGAAATTCGTTGGCCGGAATATGGGTGGGCAGCACATAACCGGATACGCCCATCAGCACGGCCGGCCACATGATGGAATGGAAGACGATGTTGTCCTTGCCGATGAAATGGATGAGGCGGGCATCCGGATCCCGCCAATATTTCTTCCAGAGATCGGGTTCCCCTTTTCGGGCCGCCCACTCCTGGGTGGCGGAAATATATCCGATGGGCGCATCGAACCAGACGTAAATCACCTTGCCCTTGCCTTCGGGAAGCGGCACGGGCACGCCCCATTCCATGTCCCGCGTAATGGCACGATCCGGCAAGCCCGCCTTCAATAACCCTTCGCAGAAATGGATCACATTCTCTTTCCACAGCGCTTTTTTGGACTCCAGCCAATCGGTAAGCGGTTTTTCAAAGACCGACAGCTTCAGAAACCAATGGAAGGTCTCCTTCAATATCGGCACTTGACCGCAAATCTTGCACAAAGGGGAAAGCAGTTCGGTCGGGTCAAGGTCGCTGCCGCATTTTTCGCACTGGTCACCCCTCGCACCGGGTTGTTTGCAGCGGGGACAACTCCCTTCCACGTAACGGTCGGGTAAAAAACGGGCGCAATGGCGACAGTAGAGCTGGTGTAAACTCTTTTTTTCGAGATACCCTTTTTTGTCCAGTGTCAGAAAAAAATCCGAGGTGATCGCATAATGATTGGGACGGGCCGTACCCGAGAAATTGTCAAAGGAGATGCCCAACCGCGCAAAGGTGGTCTCCATTTGGTTGTGGACTTCGTCCACAAAGGCCTTGGGGGTGATGTTGCGTTTTTCCGCAGCCAGGGTGATGGGTACGCCGTGCTCATCCGTACCGCAAATGAAGACCACGTCCCGTTTCTGAGCACGGCAGTGGCGGACGTAAACATCCGCGGGCAGATAGGCGCCTGCAATATGGCCGATGTGCAGCGGGCCGTTGGCATAGGGTAATGCTGCGGTTACCAGGGTTCTTTCCATTGTCCTTTTTCCTAACCCGGCGTCACCGGATAAGACACTGCAAGTCGGGTTTATGTCTTGGCCGGAGGGGCAATCTGCTCCTCGGTCCCGGTTTCAGCATAACGGACTTTAACCAGATTCTGCAGCACGTTCAAGCCGGTGACAGTGGCCGGTCCTTTTGCCGTCACAATGGTACTGCCCATCTCCGGCATTAAACGGTTCATCTCCTCATAAAAGGCAAGTTCATATTTAAGACAACATTTAAGACGGCCGCAAGACCCGGAGAGCTTGCTCTGATTGATGGCCAAATGCTGCACCCGGGCCATCTGGGTGGAAATCTGTTCAAAATTCTTCAGATAACAGGAGCAACAGAGCATCAGACCGCAAACACCGATGCCGCCTACCCGTTTGGCCTCGTCGCGAACGCCTATTTGACGAAGTTCGATGCGTGTCTTAAAAATACCGGCCAATTCCTTGACCAGCTCACGGAAATCGATACGTTGCTCGGCCAGAAAATAAAAAATCATTTTGGATTCGTCGAATTGTTTTTCGACCTCCACCAGATTCATGTCCAAATTGCGCGCGGCAATCCGCTCATTGCCCACCTTAAAGGCCGCTTTTTCGTCCTCATTTAACCGCTCCCGTTTAGCCAGGTCGTCCGGGGTGGCCTTTCGGATGATGTTGTGACCGTCGGTCATCCCTTTTTTCAGTTCCGCCAAGTGCCCGGTCAGTGTAACACGGCCCAAATCATGGCCTTTGTCAACGTCGGCAACAACGGAATCATGGAGATGTATCTCTGCCCGACGATTAACGTGATAGAAAATCTTTTTGTAACCGCGAAAGGTGACTTCCACGGTCAGACGGTCATCTTTAGGAGACTTATAGAGCTCCGGGTCAGTCCATTCCTCGACCGGTAGAGAAACAGGCACATCCGTCGGCTCAAGAGGCATTATGTCATCGGCCATGATATTTCCTTAAATTTAAAATGCCTCTGTACACAATAGGGGAGGCATATTATTACAATAATATAATATAATCGATTGATTCATGGACCGGAAACGGGTTTTGCTGCACTGTTCAATATTCACCGGGCCGCAACCCGGTTCGACGGAGTAACCCCTTTTTCAGTCCCAGAAAACGAAGCAGATTTTCCCCGTGGATTTTAGATACGATTCTTGCGGGAATACGCAGTTTCCGGTAAATCGCCCGATCCCGCGACAACCAGGAAAGGGTCCAATCGTTATTATACACATTAGTTCGGCAATCCGATCCGAACATCACATTGTTTTCCACATCATAACCGGTCTTAAGCAATTTTGTCAACGCCTCTTGCCTGAACAAAGGCGGGGTCCCGGGCGTGATGTCCATAAACATTTCCACGGAGAGTTCCTTGCGCAAAGCATAGGCACTCTGAAATTTTCCGTATACGGCAATCAGTTCGTCGCACCACGGCCAGGCAAGATGGGCCAGCGCGAAACGAAGGCGATCGATTTCCAGAAGCGCTTCGAATTCCCCCGGTCGATTGAAAGAGGAAGAGGACTTCCCGTCCCATAGGATCCCGGAATGAAAAAGGATGGGCTTGTTGTGCGAGGCAATCCGGCGATAAACCGCCATCGCCTTGGGATGGCCCGGCGGAAAATGATCACAGATGATTTTAAAACCGCTGACACCCGATACCGCGGCCTTATCCACTTGATGAAGCGCCCCTTTTTCAAGCGGATCCACCCAAAAAAAAGGATAGAGATGAGGAGCTCCCGTTGTCCAAAACAGGAGCTGCTTGAGCCGCACTTCCGCAGGTTGGGGCCGGCAGAGGGTGGGAAAACAAGGAGGCGGCGGGGAAATCAGGACCCCTCCATCCAAACCGCTCGCTTTCAGTCGTTTCCGAAAATCCGCCCGGTCCGACTTACCCTCCAGAATATGGATATGACAATCCAGTTTCATGGGTTAGCCGGGGTCGTGATGATAGGCATGGCTTGCTCCTGCACTGAGTTTGAAGTCGACTACTCTATAGTATAAATATTTCGCCATTGCGTTGCCTACTTCACAATGAAAATTGACTGGCTTTTATCCATCCGTATGACTATTTTTCTTTTCAGAAAACCTCTTCATGGCGGATCAAAAAAAAGCCCCGAAACAAAAGCCCGATGAACAGTGGCTTCTGCTCAAAAAGACCTTTCGGTCCCAATGGTCCGGCTTGAAACTCATCTATCATGAACTTCGGCACGAGACCGGACTCATCCGGGAACTGTTGCTCTTCCTTCCCTTTCTGATTACCGCGCTTTTCTTCATCTATACCAACCGTATCACCTATTTCTACAATAATTTCGGCAACTACGGTTTTGAAGAACATTTTCTTTCCGGGATCCAACCGGTCATACGCGCACTGCTGGCCGGCCGATTCGATCGCCTCACCCTGGGACTGGAAGGGCCGGTTTATCCCCTGGTGGTGGCTTTGACCGGGTTGTTCAATGGGCCGGACATCCTGAAGAATGCTCTTCTCGTCAATACCCTTTGCGGCACAGGCGCCTTGTTGGCCGCCTATTACCTTCTCCGACGGCTTTTCGGCACGGCAACCGCCGTCGTGTCCCTGATTCTTGTCTCCACCAACACAGTCTATTTTGAATACACCTACACCGCCTGTCTGGCACCGCTTTTCCTCCTGCTGACCCTGCTGTCGCTCCTTGGTCTTTTTACGTATGCC
>Ga0156536_1129_pt7 | contig 26450 bp, 27 predicted proteins | sample RifOxyB2_FD_111931 | JGI IMG/M metagenome (GOLD analysis project Ga0156536, IMG submission 111931) | Elusimicrobia bacterium RIFOXYB2_FULL_49_7 | reverse complement strand
CTGTTTCAGATTCTCCTCAACAATCTGATCCAGTACGGCTCGTTTGCGCGTACCATGAAGGCGGGGACCATAAGCCACATTATCATAAATTGACATAGGCAGCGGCGAAGGACGCTGAGATAACAGCCCCATCTTTTTACGCAAATGGGTCACTTCCACGCCCGGCGCCAGAATGTTTTCGCCATCCACCAATACTTCCCCTGTATACCGTATCCCTTCCACCACATCCAAAAGACGATTGAATGATTTCAAAAGCGTGGTCTTGCCGCAACCCGATGGGCCGATGATGGCTGTGGTGGCATGGTTTGGAATATCGAGTGTGATATCCTTTAAAGCATGGTGGCCCCGGTAATAGACATTCAGATGACGGATTGACAGATGACTTTTTTGTTCCATAAGGCCCTCACCGGATGACATTTTTAGTGAACCGTTTCGTGATAGCGCGCGTCAAAAGACTGACCACCAGGACAATGGCAGTCAGAAGCAGCGCTGCCGCATACCCCCGTTGCTGAACCTCGGGAAAGGGGGTGCCGAGTTGAAAAAAGATGGCGAGTGGAAGGGTGGCTGCCGGCCGTGTCAAAGAGGTCGGTATTTGATCCGTGAATCCGGCGGTAAAGAGAACCGAAGCAGCATCACCGATGGCCCGACCGAATGCAATCAACACAGCCGTCAGAATCACCGGCAACCCCTGGCGAACCACCACCTTAAGAGCCGTCTCCAGCCGGGTGGCCCCCAGTGCCAGGGACGCCACGATGATTTCACAGGGAATCATTTTAAAACCTTCGTCCATCGATCGAATCATCATGGGCAGAATAAGCAATGCCACAGTGATAATACCGGCCAACAGCGAGGTCTTAAGCCCCAATAAGATCATCAGACTGAAACCAAAGGCGCCATACACAATGGAGGGAACGCCGAGCAGCACATCCAATGAAAAACGGGTCGCTTCTGCGAAACGGCTTTTTTTCTTCAGATACATATTGAGATATATGGCAATGGGAAGACTCAACACCAGGGCCAATACAACCGCCCCGCCTGCCAGATAAAGCGAACCGAGAATGGCATTCAGAATGCCGCCGGCCTTGCCCAGATAATACCCCCCTTTGGGTGCCTGCGTAATCATCTCAATGGTTAGAGAGGAAAATCCTTTTGTAAAAACCGTCCATAGCAGCAGGAGAAGAGAACAGAGAACCACCCCTGTGCTTAAGGCCATGATGAGTACAAATATTTTCTCTTCGATTTTTCGCGTATTCATTTATCGCACCCGGTTTTCAATTCGTATTAAGACCACTCTGGACGCCATACTGAACAATAAAACCACGCCCATCAGCAACAGCGCGGAAAAAAGCAGGGCCGAATCATACAATGGGATAGAAAGCATTTCCCCGAAATTATTGGCAATCAGGGCCGGCAACGGATAGGCCGGATCAAACAGGGAATGAGGCGCTTTAGACACATTACCAGCCACCATCAGAACCGCCATGGTCTCGCCAAATGCACGGGAAAGACCCAGCACCACTGCGGCAATGATGCCGGGAAGCGCTTTTCTCACAATCACAAATTTAATGGTCTGCCAATGAGTAGCACCCAGGGAAAGTGACGCTTCCTTGATTTCCACTGGCACGGAGCCGAGTACATCAAGACAGACATGAATGATAATGGGAAAAATCATGACCGCTAAAACCAGACCAGCGGACAAGACGCAATATCCGGAGACCGACAATCCAAACATGGGGGCCAGAGTATCCTTAACAAACGGTACAATGGCAAGCACACCCCAGACACCAAAAACCACAGAGGGAATACCCGCGAGCAAATCAATCAGAGATTTGGCCAGGTTCCGAAACCGTCTGGGCGCATATTCCGACAAAAAGAGAGAGGTGAGCAGGGATAACGGGGTAGCTATCAGAATGGCCACCCCTGTCACCCAAAGCGATCCCATGAGAAAGGGATAAAAACCGAATTGACCACGCAACGGGCGCCAGGCAGAGGAAAAGAGCAAATCCCACAGCGGCTTCTCTGCCAAAATGGGGCGCGACCGGATATACAGACCCGCAATGATAGCCACCACCAACAAAGAGGCTGCAATGACTAACAACAGCACTGTTTTGGCCGCCAGCTTGTCCTTAATCAATCGGCTTTTATAACTCATCTTATCATCTTCCTGCTATTTGCCTAAGCTGGCAACCGCCTTATCCAATGTCTCTTTTGAGAGGGGCACAAAACCTGCTTCAGGAACAAAAACCTGACCTTCGACCACAATCCATTTCAGGAAAGCGGTCACAATGGGCGAAGCGGGTTTACCCTTGGATACTAAAAGCAGGTTTCGGGCAGGCGGTGAAGGATAACGGCCTTCGGCAATGGCCTTCAGAAGCGTTTCGCGAGAATGATAAAAATTCTCTGCCTCATCCAGTTTTCCGTTTCCATTCACATCAATAGGCACGACAGTCAGTCCTTGAATAGCCTTTTTAGTGGTTGCATCATAAGCATAATTGACATTATTATAGCCGATACCATTCACATCGCGAAGCACCGCCTCGGCCAAACCAGGGTCGCCATACACCCCCACGCCCAGCAAATCCTCCTGTCCAATGCCCATGTATTTTGCCCAAGTTTCCGCAGCACCGCATGCGTCTGATCGGGTATACACATTCAGCGTATTCTTGGCACCTTTAATAATGGCGCCCCAATTGGAAATGGCGCTATCCATCCAGATACGGGTAAACTGTTCTTTCGTCATTCCATTCTTTTTCAGCGTATTCCAAACAGGATTATTGACATTGCACACTGGAACCACAGCATCTTTGGTTACTGGAATGGCCCAAGCACCCTTTTCTACTTCCGCAGGGTTCAAATCACGGGAGACCATGCCCAAATCAGCCTGGCCATTTAAAGCATCAGCAATTCCCTTGCCCGCGCCGCCGGCCGCCACATCAATCTTGACTTCCGGATTGATTTTCCGGAATTCTTCTGCCCATTTCACCACCATGGGATAAAGGGCCCAGGCACCGGAAAGGGTAATGGTGCCTGAAAGCGGCTTATTGGACGCAGCTTTGGTTTCAGAAAAAGAAGTCTGAAAAAGAACCAGGATAGCCATCATTGAAAAAATAACGGTAAGACGCATTCTTTACTCCTTGTCAATTAACTGATTTAATGTTAAATTTTCCAATTTATTGGAAATATAGTCGCGTATCTCTCTCATATTTCCCAGCAATTTCGGACATAATTCAATGGGTGAATGCGCATAAAAATATTTGCTTACCGATTCCACAGGGGCCAAGGCACCATCCATCAGTCGGATAATTTCAGCGACCGTTATTGTTTCTGACGGTTTGGCTAAAGCATATCCACCCTCCTGTCCTTTCCGACTTTTGATAAAGCCTGCTCTTTTAAGCTTCATGCATAATTGCTCTAAATACTTATTTGGTATGCTCTTACGATTGCAGATATCCTGTATTTTAATATAGGCGGAATCCTGTGCGTGTTCCGCGAGATCAACCAGTGCCAGGCAGGCATATTCGGACCGGGTAGATAGCTTCATGTGCTTTGTCTACCAAATATGTCGGCAAAGAAAAGGAGAAACTAAAGGATCTTTTGAAAGGCTTGATAAACCTTTTGTGCGTACTCACTTGGATGAATGACCGTACCCCCGCCTCGGTCATTGGAACCTGCGTTCCAACGCCCCCCGAAACCAGGGTCAAACTCTTTTATATTGAGCTGATGGAGGGTGGTTCCTTCCGTTGCTTTGGCGCCGCGACGGACTTTGATATTCCACTTATTCGGATCAACTTTATTGGGAAAACCGGCCACCATAATGGCTGCCTCCGGTAAAGCGGAAAAGAGAAATTCACCGGAAATCTCCTTTTGGAAAGCAGCATACCAGACCGGACCAATATGAGAAAAAGAGCCTTGAACTACCGCCTCCTGAACCGCCCTTCTGCTTTCCCGCCGTTTATCAATCAAAGCCTGAACCTTACTCTCCTGGGGAGTGCTGGCCATGAGTTTTTGCAAGCATCGAAGAGAAAGCGCAAAATCCCGTTCATGCTCCAATGCCTGAAGTAAATCTGCAATATCATTTTCTTCGCCTGTATGGTCAGAGGCAATGGCCGCTTTTTCAAAAAGAATATCAGGTTCCAGATGACCGAGCAGGATGGCAGCAGAAAGAACGGAATCACAGTCCGTATGATTTAGCATAAGCTGATCAAAGGGATTCGTATTCTGCGTTACCCTTCTTTTGCAGGCCAATGCGGTCGACGTAATTAGGCGGGTCATGGATGGGACCGGAGCATGGTGATCCACATTTTCAAGGTTGTCCTTTTCAAACCCCCAGGGCAGGGCAACACCGGTTTCAACCCCGCGCACATAAAAATCAGCCACCAGAAGGCGGGTCTTTGGGAAACGGGCTTCCAAATCAGAAAGGGTGGGTCCGCTTTTTTCTTCGATGAGAAAGGGGAGTTTTTGCATAACTCCTTTCAAAATAATATATTAACAAAAGTATGTCTAAAGAAAACCCTCTGGTTTCCCGATAGGATTACCGATGATGCCACCTCTTTTACAAAATCAGCCTGCCAATGCGAATGATTTCACGAATGCGTTAATCCAATTAATTGAAAAAAAGAAAATCATCCAGGCATTTGCTTACTACCGCGATTATCGCCCCAGCCTGCAAAACACATCCGAATTGGCCGACTTTGATAAATCCCTGACGGCCCTCTTCAAGAAAGTCAACCGGCTTCAACCTTTCCAGGAAAAAACCATCAATATCGATCATACAAGAAAGTTTCTATTTGTTCACATTCCCAAAGGGGCAGGAACCAGCGTTAAAAAGGCGCTTGGGCTTCCGGATGGTCCGGCCGATCATGGAACGCCCACGGATATGGTTCACGCTCAGACCTGGGAAGCCTATTTCACTTTTACGGTAGTACGCAATCCAATCGATCGCTTCATCAGTTCCTATCGATATCATGCGGATCCTCTCTACCAAGGATATGTTTATAAGAAATTTCCGCATCTCCATAGCATGTCTTTAGAGGAATACTTTGACGCAGTCGGTCAAACGGAAATCGTTCGACCGCAAGTCGACTACATCAGGCATAAATACTCCAACAAACCAATGGATCGCATTTGCCGGTTTGAACACCTCGACATTGACTTGGCCCCGGTATTCAACCATCTGAAAATTAATACCGCCATTCCTCACCTCAACCGCTCGGATAAAAAAAAGTCTTCTCCGGATCTGGAACAGGGCTTGCGAAATAAACTCCTTGTCCGTTATCAGGATGATTTCAAGATATTCGGGTATGATGCATAGGAATATTTTTCCGTATCTAAAGCATTGATATCAAGTTACATCACCTTTCGGAACTCCGCAGAACGCAATATATCACAATACTTTACAATAAATCTGAGTCAGTCTCCCTAAAAGTGGCATTAATATTGCATTAAAAGTTAAAGCGTTTTGTAAGAATGCAAAACACCATGAAATTAAACTTATATAAAAATAAACTTGTCTTGCTGACCGGTGACACTGGTTTTAAGGGTTCATGGCTCTCCATGGCTCTTTTGCATTTGGGCGCGAATGTGAACGGCTATGCCCTGCCTGCCCTGAAAAAAAGCCATTTTCACGCCTGCGGACTGAGTCAGAAAATTCACCATACAGATGCCGACATCCGCGATCTGGGCCGTTTGAAAAAAGCCATGCTAAAGGCCAAACCGACTTTTGTCTTCCATCTGGCCGCCCAACCCCTTGTTCTCGAATCCTATCAGAAACCTCGTGACACATTTGATGTCAATGTCATGGGTACCCTGAATGTGCTGGAAGCGATCCGTGCCACCCCGTCCGTGAAAGCCTGCGTGATCATCACCACCGATAAAGTGTATGAAAACCCAGAAAACCAATACCCCTTTCCCGAAAATTCGCCACTCGGCGGGCACGATCCCTACAGCGCCTCCAAGGCAGGCGCTGAAATTGTAACACAATCTTATTTCCGCTCCTTCTTTCAGGAAAAAAATAAAGCCGCCATCGCCACCGCCAGAGCAGGCAATGTCATGGGCGGAGGCGACTGGGCCATGAACCGCATTGTCCCGGACTGCATCCGTTCCCTTCAAACAAAAAAACCTATTCTGCTGAGACATCCCGAGTCAGTGCGACCCTGGCAGCATGTTCTGGAGCCGCTTCACGGCTATCTTCTCCTGGGTGCGGCGCTGGCCGATGAAGGAAAAGAATATAGCGGCGCATGGAACTTTGGCCCCCTTGCCTCCCAGGCAAAAACCGTGGAAGAACTGGCAAAAACCATTATTGCAGAATGGGGTTGCGGCGATATCCAAACAGCAGCCCGTCGCACCGCACCCCACGAAGCGCGATATCTGCGACTCAACAGCAACAAAGCCCATGAACGCTTGAAATGGAAACCTGTTTTGGGATTTAAAAAAACCGTTCAACAGACCGTTTTGGAATACCGGGAAATGGATCAGCTTTCGTCGGCCGATCTTTTCCGCAGCAGAATTGACACCATACGCCACTATTTCACGGCATGCAAACTATGAATGAATTAATCTGTCGCGGCTGCCTAAGCGAACTGCGCGCCCCCTTTCTTTCTCTGGGAAACCAGCCGCTGTCCAACGCTTATCTCACGGCCCAGGCACTGCAGCAAATGGAAGCCACCTATCCTTTGGATTTGTACCATTGCGAAAAATGCCATTTGGTCCAGCTACCCGAATTTGAAAAAGCTGCGGATATTTTCAATGAAGAATATGCTTATTTTTCCTCGTATTCGACCTCCTGGCTTGATCATTGCAAACGATATGCGGACATCGTAGCTGACCGTTTTAAATTGGGACAAAAAAGCTTTGTCATGGAAGTGGCCAGTAATGACGGATACCTGCTCCAGTATTTCAAGGAAAAAGAGATTCCGGTCTTGGGCGTGGAACCCGCAGCCGCCACAGCCAAGGTTGCCCAGCAAAAAGGCATTCCAACGGAAATCTGTTTTTTTGATTCTGTTTTTGCCAAACAGTTGGTCTCCGACGGTCGATTGGCTGATTTGATTGCAGGAAACAATGTGCTGGCACATAACCCTAATCTCCGGGAATTTGTGGAAGCACTTGCCATGGCCCTTAAACCCGAAGGGGTCATCACCCTGGAATTCCCGCATGTTCTCTCCATGATACAAGAAAACCAGTTTGACACCATTTATCATGAACACTTTTCTTATCTGGGCCTGTTGCCGCTTATTCCCTTATTCCAGGAATTCGGACTAACCCTCTTTGATGTGGATGAACTGCCCACGCATGGCGGCTCGCTCCGAATTTATGCGGCTCATACCGGCGCTGCGCTGGCAAACGTGTCCCCGTCCGTGCAGTGCGTCTTGGAAAAGGAAAAGGTCTTTGGTCTGGATCAGCCCGATCGCTATGCCCAATTCACCGCACAGGTTGAAACCGTCAAACGAAATCTGCTCCGCTTCTTGATTGACGCCAAAGAAACCGGAAAGAAGGTGGCCGGATACGGCGCACCGGCCAAGGGAAACACACTGCTCAACTACTGCGGCATCCGGACCGATCTTCTCCCCTTTACCGTGGATCGCAATCCCCATAAGTCAGGCCGTTTTCTGCCTGGCACGCATATCCCCATCTTTTCCGTTGAAAAAATCAAAGCGGAACAGCCGGACTTTCTCTTCATTCTCCCCTGGAACCTGAAAAAAGAGGTCATGGAACAGATGGCTTTTATCCGTGAATGGGGCGGCCGGTTTGTCGTTGCCATTCCTTCCCTTCAGGTGCTCGAATGATTTTTACTGAAACACCCCTCAAAGGGGCCTATCTGATTTCACCGGAACCCTCCATAGATAAACGGGGTCTCTTTGCCCGGACCTATTGCGAAAAGGAATTCAAGGCAAGGGGACTTCAGACTTATTTCCCTCAGTGTAATACCTCCTACAACACCAAAAAGGGAACCTTGCGAGGCATGCACTATCAGCAAGCACCTTACGAAGAGGTCAAACTGGTTCGCTGCACGGCCGGGGAGGTATTTGATGTCATTGTTGATCTGCGACATGATTCTTCAACCTATTTGACATGGCATAGCGCCATTCTGTCTGCGGAAAATCGGAAAGCCTTCTATATCCCAAAAGGGTGTGCACATGGTTTTCTGACGCTGGATGATGGCGTAGAACTCCATTACATGATGGGAGAAGAATATCATGCAGACTTGGCATGCGGCGTTCGATGGGATGATCCTGCACTCAAAATACAATGGCCGACCCTGAAAGAGCCATTCAATGTGAATCATAAAGACCAACAATGGGAGATGCTATGAAAGTCGTAATCCTTTGCGGCGGACTGGGAACCCGATTACGGGAAGAAACCGAATTTCGCCCGAAACCCATGGTCTATATCGGAAACAAACCCATTTTGTGGCATATCATGAAGTATTATTCCCATTATGGTTTCAAAGATTTTGTCCTTGCTTTAGGATACAAAGGGGACATGATTAAGAAATATTTTTATAATTACGAATTCTTAAATAATGATTTTACCCTGGAATTAGGCTCTCCCGAAAAAACTGTCATCCATCATGCACACCAGGAAACAGGTTGGCGCGTCACCCTAGTCGATACGGGAGAAAAAACGCTGAAGGGGGCCAGACTGAAACATGTTGAACGATATATCGACTCAGAAGAATTCCTAGTGACCTATGGAGACGGTCTGGCAGATATCAACCTTCCCCAGCTAATCGACTTTCACCGTTCCCACAAAAAAATGGCCACTCTGACCGGCATCAATATGGCTTCCCAGTTCGGCGAACTGAAAATCAACGGGAATCAAGTGGAGGAATTCCGGGAAAAACCAAAGGATGCTCCCGGCTTCATTAACGGAGGCTTTTTTGTTTTTCATCGAAATATTTTTAATTATCTTAATAAGGATGAACAATGCGATCTGGAATATGGTGCATTGGAACAGTTGGCTAAAGAAAACCAGCTGATGGTTTATAAACACACGGGTACCTGGGCCTGTATGGATACTTTAAGAGATATGGATCATCTTAACGGTCTTTGGAAAGATCGAAAAGCTTTCTGGAAGGTATGGCCAAATGGATTTGGACACTAACCCCTCCCTAACATTTAAGAGAATGAAATATGATTTTCAAGAATATCAAACATTCATTTAAACTTTGGAAAAATACTTTTTATCTAAAAAGGAAATATGATGTTCTGATTGAAAAAAGTGTTACCATAAAGTATCCCGACACCATCACTATCGGAGAGGGTTCCACCTTTCAATCCGGCGTCTATATATACGGTTCACGCAATAATCGTCTTGTTCGATTCGGGGAAAAGGTAGTTCTTGCAGCCGGGAGTGTCATTTATGGAGAAGGTGGCGTGGAACTGGGCGATTTTACCCATATCGCTCCCGGGGTCATTATCCTGGCACAATATGCGGACAAACGGAAAGACATGGGAAGCGAGCTCCCGAATCTCCGTTATCTTCCGGTCAAAATAGGCAAAGGGTGCTGGATTGGCGCGGGAAGCATTATCATGCCCGGCACGGTGCTTGGAAATTATTGTGTCGTCACCCCCAATTCCGTCGTGTACGGCGAATGGGGAGACGATTGCAAATTGAGCGGCAATCCGGCACGAAAAGCCTTACTATAAACGCAATCAGGAGAGAGCTTGAATATTTTATTCATTCAGAATGTCGCCACTCCGCTGAAGACACTCGAGGACTTTCTTTCCCGGAAAAGCGATAATTATTCACCCAGCTTCTCCTATCCATTGGGTCTGATGACGCTGACCTCTTATGCCAGACTCCGATTCAGTGACCTGACATTCCAAATTATTGATGGCGGTATGGAAATCTATCGTTTATTTACCCAACCGGATCGTGCCCCTTCCTCCACCGAGTCCTTTCTGCAAGGACTGCTCGAAAAATCAAAATACATTCCAGATTTGGTGGGCATAGCCGTATCCGTTTCCTTCGGGCACGGCGCTCTCCTCCGTCTTCTCTCTTTGATCAAGCAAAAATGGCCTCATACGCAAATCGTTCTAGGAGGAGTGCATGCCACGGTTTTTGCGCACCGGCTCATTGACGAACCAGCCATTGATTATATCATTCGGGGGGCAGGAGAATTGCCTTTTTGTGCGCTCATCGATTCCTTGCAAAAAGGAATAAAACCATCGAATATTCCCGGATTATTAACTAAAGGCGGGCCGCTCGAGACATTGGCCCCTCCGTTTGCCAATCTGGACGAATTGCCCCTGCCGGCTTACGATTTGATTGATGTGGATTACTATGCGACCCATGAACGAGGCGTGTCTGTTCGGGAACCGGGCATGCGATCCGCTCATATCAAAATTTCCAGAGGTTGCTTTTTCCGTTGCACATTTTGTGCAGGCAGCGTCATCCATGGACGCAAGGTCTTGCTCCGCAGCGTTGATAAAATCATTGAAGATATTCGAACCCTGATCACCCGTTTCAATATCAACACCATTGCCGTTGATGATGAGTTGTTCGGTTTTGACAAAGACCATTTCCATCTGCTTTTTCAAAGAATCAAAGAAACCGGCCTTCATTTCAAATTTAATTTTCCTCATGGCTTTTCGGTGGGGATTCTGAATAACGACCTGATTGATGCTTTGGCGGAAAACGGTATGGATTCTTCGGTGATTGCGATCGAATCAGGCAGCGCGCATGTGCAAAAAAAGGTTATTAAGAAAAATGTCGATTTGGAGAAAGCCAAAGGGCTGGCTGCCCACTTCCGAAAAAGAGCCATCACGCTTTACGCATTCTTCATGTTTGGCAACCCCGGCGAAGATGAATCCATGATGCAAGAAACTATTCGCTATGCCCGCGAATTGCCCATTGATTGGGCTTATTTCTTCATTGCCTACCCCTTTCTTGGAACCGAGATGTCAGAAACGCTGATAAAAAATGGAGTACTCAGCGAAAAGGATCTTTTAAGCATTTACGATAATACAGACTTGTACAAACGGCATTTTGATACCCCGGAAATATCAGCAATGGCACTGAACAAATTGGCTTATGATGCCAATATTGATGTTAATTTCTTTCATAATTACAATATGCGCAACGGCTGCTATGAAAAAGCTATTGATAAATTCTCCAGTGTCATTCAACATTACCCTTTTCATATTATTGCGATTGCTTGTCGTATCTATTGTTATGAAAAGATTGGACAAGCTGAGCTGGCTCATCAAGATGGCGATATGCTACGTGCACGAATTATTGACAATCCGGAAGCGGCACGTCTGTTTGCCAGCTATGAGTCGGATTTAAAAGACCTTTTACCACACCTACCCTTTAAATAGCGTTCATATCATGCCATCTCCTTTAACCGTTGTTATCTCTCAGCCGATGTTTTTTCCCTGGATAGGCATCTTTGAACAAATCCGGTTATGTGATATCTATGTGCATTACGATGATGTCCAATTGTCTCGAGGCAGTTTCATTAATCGGGTCAGGATCCACACGGATCAGGGGAACAAATGGATGACGCTTCCCATCAAGTGGGATAAGGAAATCATCAATCAAGTGGAGATTCAGGACTTTTGGCAATGTCGGAAAAAGCATTTACATAGCTTATATTTTAACTATAAAAAAGCCCCTTTCTTCAATGACATGTATGCACTGGCCGAAGAAATCTACCAACGCGAGTACTTGTTATTGTCAGATTTTAATCAATACGCGATTGAACAAATCAGCCAATATTTCGGTTTGCGACCTCAATACTTCAAATCCTCCGAATTAAACATCTCAGGAAAAAGCAGCGAGCGAGTCCTGGCGATTGTCCAACATTTTAAAGGCTCCCGCTATGTGACGGGACATGGTGCATTAAATTATTTAAATCATGACCTTTTTGAACAAGCAGGCATTGCGGTAGATTATATGGATTACCGGAGACAATCTTATCCGCAACTGGGAAATCCCTTCGATCCGCACCTCAGCATACTGGATCTCATCGCCTGCATGGGAAAAGAAGGCATCAACATAATCGCGTCAGATACAAAATCTTGGAAGGAGATGATGAATGAAAAACAATGAAACCACCGGCATGCCGGGAACGCTGAAGGATTTATCTAAAACCTGGATTCGTGAAGCGACACGGCAAAAGAACGGCTTCAGTTTCATGACTTGGCTGGGGCGTCCCATTCTGCAGATAGGTTCCGACTTGATGGCGCTGCAGGAAATCATCTGGAATTTAAAGCCTGAATTTATTATCGAAACCGGAATCGCTCATGGCGGCTCTACCATCTTTTACGCTTCCATGCTGGAACTCCTCGGTGGCTCCGGAAAGGTCATTAGTATTGATATTGAAATACGCGACCATAATCGCAAAGCCATTGAAGAACATCCTTTAAGCAAACGGGTGGAACTCATCCAAGGCTCCTCGATCGATCCTGCCACCGTCGCCAAGGTTGCTGCCCTGGTCAACCAACGGTCGGCCCTGGTCATCCTGGATTCCAATCATACCCACGATCATGTATTGGAGGAACTCCGACTCTTTTCGCCTTTTGTAAGAAAGGGCAGCTATCTTATCGTATTCGATACGGCGATTGATGATATGCCGGATGATTTCTTTCCGGATCGACCCTGGAAAAAAGGAAACAGTCCGAAAAGTGCAGTCCACCAATTCCTAAAGGAAAACAATCGTTTTGTCATCGATACTGCAATTGAAGAAAAGATTCTGCTTACCGTGGCGCCAGACGGATTTCTTAAATGTATTGAATAAAATATGATTCAAACGATTGCGGAACTCAATCCGGCCGTCAAGTGGCAGCTTCGACAATTAGCGGAAAGCTTAAACGACCGACAACGGCTGATTCACGAACGGATTGATCATTATCTGGAAAGCTATGTATCTGCTCTTTCAGTCACACCTGCTGAAGCCAATCGTTTGTATATAGAAGTCATCAACCGTTACGCTGAGGACATTCAACGGTTTAGTCGCACCAAGAAATATCCGTTTGAACTGGAAGTGCCTCCACCCTCATTTAGTCGCTCCTCATACGATCTCTTTTTAATCATCACCGCACTTCTCACCCGCCACCGTTTTGCCATCATGGAATATCTTGCGCAAGACCGCTTTTCCTCCACTAAAACGGCTGTCATCGGCGTGGGATCCGGTCTTGAGTTGGAATTTCTTTCATCGCACGGAAATGTGGAAGCCTATGACTTAACACTCAGCCCTTTTGTTTCAAGACGCTTTCCAGACATTCGTCTTCATGAAGCCTATTTTACGGATGCCAATAACGGATATGATTGCATTTATGCGATAGAATTGATAGAACACCTGGTTAATCCTTATGAATTAACCGCCATGGTTGCGTCGGCCCTGAATCCCGGAGGTCGCTTTATCGCCACGATTGCTCGAAATGTCCCTCAATTTGATCACTTGAACCATTTTGAGAATGCAACCGATTTTGAAATGAGAATGGCAGATCAAGGTTTTCAAGTGATGGACAGACAAGAGATTCCACATGACTATCGGTTATCCAAAATAAACGCTTCCAATATTTTATACCACTTTCAAAGAAGGTAAACCGTGGAACGAAAATCGGTCTTAAAAAAACCCCGGGTGTTACAGAAAATGATTCGATACCGGGAGAGAATGAAAAAAAGGGAATATGCGCTTCAACTCGTTGAATTGAATTACAATAACGCCTGCAACTATAATTGCGAACATTGTTTTTCACACTTTCTATCCAAAGAGCAAAAGCTTACGCCAGCACGAATTCGGGATCTCTCCGCCCAAGCGGATCAATTGGGTGCCTGGCAATTTCATTTGCAAGGTGGCGAGCCGCTCATTTGGCCTGATTTGGATGAAGTGCTGGCCGCTATTGATCCGGAGAAATTCTACGTCTTTCTGACCACCAACGGATGGATGCTGACACAGGAAAAGGCGCACCATCTGGCCGGTTTAGGGGTGGATAAAATCTCGGTCAGTCTCGACAGCTTCAATGCAGCGGAGCATGATGCTTTTCGAAAACAACCGGGCGCCTACCAAAAAGCAATGGATGCCCTTTTTCATGCGAAAGCGGCGGGTATGCAGGCTAATATCAATACCGTCATCACCCATCAAAATATCCATTCCGATTCCGTGATTCAAATCCTGGAATTTGCAAAACAACATCAGTTTACGGTTCTTTTCGTGATAGCCACCTCTTCCGGAAAATGGGTCGGCCGGACCGATTTATTGATCACCCCAGAAGACGCTAACCATATCCTGAAACTCAAAGAGGCCTATCCTTTTATACATCGGGATATTTTCCCCTTGTTTGATTTCGAGTGGGGCTGTCGCACCTTGAACGGTCTGATTTATATTACACCATCAGGGGATGTTCTCAGTTGTCCGTTCATTCATATCAGCCTCGGCAATATCCTGAATGAACCGCTCCGGGAAATCCTGCAACGGGGTTGGCGTGTTAAATACTTTCGGGATCATGTTCCCCATTGCCTGGCCGGAGAAGATCGTCTTTTTATCGAAAAATTCATGGGCAAAACCAAGGATATCGTGATTCCCATCTCCTTTAATGAAGCTTTTTCCAAAGACGACCTGTATGATGAAGAGCCCCTTGGCCTATAATTCGCCTGCGCCTTCGCTGACTGAGATCGAATCGCGGATCGCTTCAGGAGCAAAAGATCTTCCCGCATTGAAGATGGCGATTCTGCGAAATATCACGATTGAGCCAATAGAACCCTATATCAAATACCATGCTTTTTGCTCGAACTGGAAAGCAGAGACCCTATTTGGCCAATATGATAATATTGTTCAAGAGGCGCTTGAGACCGGTGGCATCATTCAACCGGACACCGATATCATCTGGATCTTCCAACGACTGGAAAAATGCAGTCCGGATTTAACCCATCATTTCTCCAGCCTCTCGAAAAACGAGATCGATCTTGAAATTGACCGAATCATCGCTTTATCCGACACTATACTAAAAGGTATTCGATGCAAAACGGCCGCACCGATTTTATGGCAGGCTTTTGAACCCCTTCTTTTTCCTTCTGCGGGTATTCTCGATTCACTCTCGATGAACGGTCAAAACACCGTCATTAGTCGACTAAATACGTCGCTAAAGACTAAACTTCAAAGCTTTCCCGGCTGCTATTATGTTGACATCCCACTCTGTCTCGCACGCGTCGGGTTCAATCAGTTTTACGATTTTCGATACTGGTATCTTGCAAAAGCCCCCTATACCCGCGAAGCATTATCAGAAATCGCCAACGAGAATTTCAAACTTATCCGTGCCTTAAAAGGCAAAACCAAGAAATGCCTGGTATTGGATTGCGATAACACCTTATGGGGAGGCGTCTTAGGGGAAGAGGGAATATCACGGATCAAACTATCAGAAGAATATCCAGGTGCGCCATACAAGAACTTCCAGAGAGAGATTCTGAAGCTCTACGAGCGGGGCATACTCCTCTGTCTTTGCAGCAAAAACAATGAGGCAGACATCTGGGAAGTCTTTGATCGCCATCCAGACATGGTGCTAAAGAGAAACCACATCGTCTGCGCCGAAATCAATTGGGAGAATAAAGCAGACAACATAACACGGCTTTCACAAAGACTGAACATTGGGCTTGATAGCATGGTTTTCATTGACGACAGCCTTTTCGAAATTGATTGGATCAGGCAGGCGCTTCCCATGGTAACAGCCTTGCATTTTCCGGTCGAGGAAGCAGTCCATGCATCCGTTCGACTGACATCAGCGGGGCTGTTCGATATCACAGTCCTTTCCGAGGAGGACAAACAACGCAGCCGAATGATCAAGGCGGAATTCGAGCGAAAGAGCTTCCAAACCCATTTTCAGGACATTCGAGAATATCTGAAATCCCTGAATATGACCCTGTCCATCCACGAGGCTGATTTATCCACTCTTGCCCGTATTTCACAGCTGACCCTTCGAACCAACCAGTTCAATCTGACCACCAAAAGATATCAGGAGAACGAACTGTCGAATCTGATCGAAAAGTCGGGACATCGCATTTTCTCAGCCTCATTAAAAGACAAATTCGGTGATATGGGTATGATTGGAGCTGCCATAATTAACTGTACTCCCACGGAGATGATACTCGACTCTTTTCTCGTTTCTTGCCGTGCATTAGGCCGGCATATTGAACGGCTGTTCTTGGAAATACTACTCAGTCATTTTAAAGGGATAGGCTTTAAACAAGCCATCGGTCGATATCGACCTACCTTAAAAAACAAACAGGTCGAATTGTTTTATACCGATAATGGATTCGAATATCGTTGCAAAAATGGGGATGAAAATGAATATGTTCTCTCCTTGGATAGCTTCCAGAAGAAGCCTGACGAAGAAGGACTGATGGCTATCAACCGTCAATGGAAGGGTGCATGATATGCAGGACAAACTCTTTGGCGTATTCAGCCGAATTATGGGGATTGCCCCGGAAAAAGTAACGCTACAAACTTCCACGGATAATCTGGAAGGATGGGATTCCCTGAAACACCTTAATCTGGTAATGGCCTTAGAAGAGGCTTTTAGTGTCCGTTTCTCGGAGGAAGATATCGTCCAAATGCTCAGTATCGGACAGATCATGAAGAAATTGGCAGAAAAAAATGGCAAATAATCCCTTGATGCCGGTTTCCGGCCCTTCTATCTCCAAACGCGAAATAGCCTATGTCACGGATGCAGTGAAATACGCCTGGTATGGAAATGCCAATATCTATCATGACCGCTTTGCCCGTGCCTTTGAGAAATATCTCGATATTCCTTACGCGATGCCACTTCCCTCCTGCACGTCCGCCATTCACCTTGCCCTGGCCGCCAAGGGAATCGGAAAAGGCGATGAGGTCATCGTACCGGATGTCACCTGGATAGCCACCTCCGCCCCCATCACCTATGTGGGCGCTGCAACGGTCTTTGCAGATATCGATCCGGACACCTGGTGTTTGGCCCCCGACTCATTTGAAAAGTTGATCACCAAGCGCACTAAAGCAGTTATTCCAGTAGGTTTATATGGCAGCATGCCGGATTTTGATGCCATTCGGATCATTGCCAAAAAACACAATATCTTTATTATCGAAGACGCGGCAGAAGCATTAGGCAGCGAATTTCACGGTAAAAAAGCAGGTTGCCTGGGTGATGTCGGCGTTTTCAGTTTTCATGGATCGAAAACCCTCACTACCGGCGAAGGCGGCATGCTGGTTACCCGCAATAAAAAACTGTTTGACCGCGCTCTTTTTCTACGTGATCACGGTCGCGCACCAGGTGACGTCGCCTTTTATAACACAGAGGTAGCATTCAAATATAAGATGAGCAGTATGCAAGCAGCCTTGGGTCTGGCTCAGGTGGAAAGAGCGGATGAACTGGTTTCCAAAAAACGGCAGATATTCAAATGGTATTTGCAGGAACTGCAATCAGAAAAAAATATCCGACTCAATCAGGAACCAAGCGGAACATTGAATAGCTATTGGATGGTCACTGCGACCTGGGATAATGCACATGGTCCAAAAAAGGAAATTGTTTTAAAACGAATGGCAGAACAAAGAATATCTGGCAGGCCCTTCTTCTATCCGTTAAGCTCCCTTCCTGCTTATCAAAAGACAAAAGCAGCAAAATGGGCGAAAAAGAACAATAAGGTAAGCTATGCCGTCTCTTCTTATGGTATCAACCTGCCATGTGGAATGAATATGACTCAACCCATGGTCAAAAGAGCGTGTAACGCATTTCTTAATGCTATGATTAATTAATCTCGCTCTTACCGCATCCGAATCGCAAACGCCACGCCATACCCCATTTCCGTGAATTCATACGAGACCAGTCCCGGATGGGCGGCGATGGTCTTTTTCCACAGATTCAGCAGATAGGGGTGCGAGGGATGGCTGATGTCATCGAAAACCAGGATGCCGCCGACGGACAGATGGGGAATCACGTCGTTTAAATCCTGAGCCGCTCCTACTTCGCTGTGGTCGCCATCCACGGTCATCATATCAAATGTCAGCGTGGGATTGTCCAGAAAGAACCGTTTCAAGGTTTCATGGGAATTGCCATTGACAAACTGGACCTGGCCCCGGTGGCCCATTCGGGAGAGTTCGGAGCGGACGAAATCAGGGCCGGGATTGTCCATGCCCGCATAATTGGCCTTCCACATGTCAAAGGCGAAGATATTGACAGTCGGGGTTGCTTTGGCCACCATGCAGACACTGCGGCCCCGCCGAACACCGATTTCAAGATAGTTCTTCGGCTTAACCGCTTTTGAGGCGCCGTAGAGGACATTCACAATATCCAGATAATACCAATGGCGTCCGAAACGGCTATGGCATTCCCGATACCATTTGTCTAAATAGGAAACATATTCATCCGATGCCAACTGAGAATTAAAACTCAGTATTTCACTCCAAATCTCATCACTTGCCGCCATATTGGCCAAGGTTTTAGGATTCAGGTTGACCTTGCCGTAAAAGCCATTATCCATGGCGGAAAGGGAGCCCAGGGTGGTCTGAGGCGCCGCCTGGGGATTTAGATTTTCCAGGCAAATTCGGCGGCATTGTTCGATTTCCGGATTCGGCCCGGATTTAAGCAGCGTTTCGCAGGCAGCAAGGCATTCCTGAAATTTGCCCTCTGAAAGTAATTCCAGTATGTCAACGAGTGTCATGGTCTGCTCCTCTTTTTGAATCGCCACCCTGGTATCAGGATGGCCCCACTGTTTTAATCTATTCTGTAATTGCTGTGCCGCACGCAAATTCATCTCAATAATTTCGGTTAACTTATCCGCCTCGGATGAAGTCAGTTCTCCGGGATGCTTTAAAACCTCCTGCAAAAAGGCCAAAGGATCTTTCTGACGATTGATGCCCATCTGGTCCAATTTTTCAATCATGACAAGCAATTCTTTCAAAGCATCAGGTCGATAAAGGTGAGAAAAGCCCTGAACCGCAGAATAGACCTCCCTTTCCTCATCACTGATCTGTTCCGAAAAATCGGTAAGATAAACACTGTTGCGGACCACCCAATCGAATCGTCGAAGCGTCTGTTCTACAATGGTGTCTGTGGTGCCGCTCTGAGCATAAGAGGTGATGGCGATTTGCTGATTCGTTGGAACGTACCAAACAGGCCTGCCTAAAACAATCGCATATCCGAAATGGGTGGCCGGCGAATTGGAAGCGACCAAATCGCTTAATTGCATCAACTGTTTCTGCCGAGAATTGAATTCCGGATCGAAAATGTGGCCAGCACAGACAATCTCATAACCCGCCTGTTCCAAGGCTTGGCACCAGGTTGAATCCAAGTCAGCCCAATATACACAAAACCGGATGACATCAAACTGATCCCGTTTTGATTCGACCGCCTTTTTCAACAGCTCAATATCCGGCGTCACCTGAATATGATGGGTGGAATGAGAGGGATAAACCAGCAGATTTCTGCCCAACCGTTTTTTCTCTGAATAGAAGGCGTCAGGCAATAAAAGATCCTCTGCGTAATGGATCAAAGGGCCCAAAGGAAGGGCGATTTTATTGCTCTCCTGTCTAATCTGAGCAATACGGTCTTCGGCAAAGGAGGCAAGAAAAGCAAAAGGCGCTTTTTTATCTACCGCCCAAAGCGGCTTATCAAAAAAGAAGGGGGCATGTTCAATGGCCAGCTTCAACGGCTCGCTGTCCGGCAGTCCGGCAAACCGCTTCATCTGATAAGCATGACCGTAAAAATCATTGGGTTTGTGAATTTCCGGGGTCACCAGTTCCCGTTCACGGGAAATAGCATACGCCTCCTGATATTCCTGAATCGTATGTCTGCCGACTAAAAACATGACCCTACCTTACGCCTTCTTTTTTTGCCGTTCCATGTAAAATTCCGCGGTTTCAATATCCAGCAGATTATCAATATCAATGGACTCCTCTTCTTTCATGAGAAAGGGAATAGTCCCTTTCGGTAAAAAAGAGGGGTCTTTGATAAATGCATCTATTCTTAAACAATAAATGGCGCCATTCTGATTGAGCGCTTCAGGCAAATCCTGTCTTCTTGAAAAAGGATGGCGGTCATCCACCAATCCACGCAAATGGCCCAATTCATCAATCCGCAAAGATTTCAAGGGATGATGGCGGGGCTCATAAACACTGATCAGTCCGGGCGTCTGAGTTGACATGAAGAGTTTCAGGGCATTTTGAATATGAGTTGCGGTTCTAAGAGGTGAGGTTGGCTGCAGCAAAACAAAGACTCCCTCTTTAACGAAAAGCTCACCCAGCACTTCCAAAACCACAGAAGCTGATGTAGCCGTATCCGATGAGTTCTCCGGCGAACGGCGCAAGGCAGCCACGCCCCGGTTTAGTGCAATATCCAGAATCTCCTGATCATCGGATGAAACGACAATATCCGTGAAGCAATTGGAATCTGATGCAGCCCGGATGGAATAATCAATCAGCGGCCTTCCAAGTAGGGGATATTTATTCTTGCCGGGCAACCCCTTTGAACCGCCTCTGGCAGGGATAATGGCAATACAAGGTTTCATTTAATGGTATCCAGGAACTTCTTTTGCAAGGGTGTTTCCCATATCTTGTCTGACTTGAGGAGTCCCATGAATTTTTCGGCTGTTTTGCCGCCCCCAAAGGGTTCAATGGGTTCCAACTTTTGTTCCCCGGCCTGCGTCACGGCCGCGAGAATCTCCGCTTTATCAAAACCGCAGTGAAAAATATTCGGATTATCCGTCCGGTCCTGCTGGCGCGAACCGATATCAATGGAGGGAATACCGTAATAAGGCGCTTCCATGATGGCGCACGACGAATTTCCCAAAATGAATTGAGCCTGTTTCAGCATGACCAAAAAATATTCGAAACGAATGGATGGAAATATTCGAAACTTGGGATTATCCTTGAACCGCTGATATTCATGGAAGATAAAAGCTGACCCTTCATCATTATTCGGATAAACCACGATATAATTTCTGCCTGATTCCAGCACCGCATCAACGATATTCTTGGATTGCATGGGAATCTTATCCACCTCGGTGGTCACCGGATGAAAAATGAGAATCCCATATTTGTCAAACGCGATCTCATAGTATTGCTTGACAAAACTGATGGACGGCAGATGAGAGGAAAACATCAAATCAATATCCGCTGAACCGATGGGATGAATCTGATCCGGCCGCTCGCCCATTTGAACCAACCGCTGTTTGGCCGCATCATTGGCCACCAGATGAACATGGCTTAATTTACTGACCGCATGACGGATGCTTTCATCAATGGTACCGGACAGCTCTCCACCTTCGATATGGGCAGTCAGGATGTTATTCATGGAGCCTACGATTGCACCAGCCAGCGCCTCCACCCTATCTCCATGAAGCACAATCATATCGGGCTTAACATCCCGAACATACGAGGAAAAGCCATCAATAGTCCTCGCTAATATCTGATCCATTCCCCAACAATCCTGGTGGTTGTAAAAGCGAAATATGTTCGGAATCCCGGCCTTGACAATCTCCTCGACAGTGCGACCATATTTGGGATTCATGTGCATGCCTGTTGCAAAAACATGGACTTCAAATTCATCGCAATGAGATACTTCGAGCATCAATGACTTCAGTTTGCCGAAATCCGCACGCGTACCCGATAAAAAGACGATCTTTTTTCGCATATTCATAAGACACTCCTGCTAAGGCTTCATTAAATCTTTCCAACTGAGCTGCGTGTTGATTGGAATATCGCGTGAGGCGCGACACCCAAGCACCTTCGAATAATCAATGGCCAGAATTTCACCTGTGCCGGGCCGTTTCACCCAGATATTCAATTCATCCAAATAATCCCCTTCAGCAATGGCTTGGGTGGTCACCACACAAGCATAGGCAAAATCAATGGTCGGTTTCTCTTCTTGTAAAATCTTCTTTGACCCGCCTAGGGCGTCAAAAATGGCCCGGCTGCCGATAACCAGTTCACGCAATTCAATGGGGTCCATGGAAATGGAGACATCCGGCCCGGGCCAGCTTTTATCCGAGGTATAATGTTTTTCCAGAATTCGCGCGCCAAAGGGAATGGCACCGAGACAGGTATAAATTCCCAGAGAGTGATCGCTTAAACCCAGTACCGCATCCGAAAAGGCAGCGGCCATTTCCGTTATTGCCGCCAGCCGAACCTGATTATAGGGGGTTGGATACATGGAGGTACAATGCATGAGCGCAAAGGGAAGTTTGTATTTCCGAAAAATCTGTACGCTTTTTTCAACGCTTTTCAAATCGTTCATGCCGGTGCTTAGAATAATAGGCTTTCCGAAACGGGCAATGTGTTCCACTAACGGATAATTATTACACTCTCCAGACCCGATTTTATAAGCAGAGACCCCCATCTTTTCAAGATTGTCCGCAGCTGCGCGTGAAAAGGGGGTAGAAAGAAAGATCATTCCCTTTTTTTCAACATAGGCCTTTAATTGCGCCTCTTGTTCCGGCGTCAAGGCACAGCGGCTCATGATGTCCCAAATGCTCTCTTTGGCATTGCCGGGAATGACATTATTGGGTATCATTTCATCGGGAATGACATGAGACTGAAATTTAACGCATTCGCAACCGGAAGTTGCCGCATCATCAATCATTCGAATGGCCTTGTCCATGGACCCTTCATGATTGATGCCTATTTCTGCCAAGACCAAAGGGGGCCGGTTCAACCCAATGAGCCGTTGTCCAATTTTAAAGTCGCTCATGAATTATTCTCTCCAATGATTTCTTATTCCAATAATCGGGATTCACTGCATCAGCCAGCGTCTCATTAAAAGGGGTACATTGCCTGAATTCACTCTTTATGCAGGCATCACACCGGGTGCCGGCAACCGCTTTATCCAAATGGCGTTTCCGAAGTATTTTCAATAAAGGATGGTTCCACGCCGCTTGAACCGAGATGTCCCGCAGGTCGGCCATGGCCAATTCATTGAACCAGTCACCGCAACAGGGTACAAGATAGCCTTCGGATGAAATATGGAAGCGGTTGAAGGGTTGCGGGCAGGGAATGGGAAAACTTTCCGGTGCGCTGTTTAAAATCGAGTTATCAATATATCCATTGAAATTGGAACAGCCATAGCCGACTATTTCATCGACAAGCAAGCCGAACTCCGCTTGGATCATTTTCAGGTCATCGGGATAAAGGCGGGTCTGAACCACACTGATGAAAAGCTTAAACTGATATTTCTGTTTCAATGCAATGGCTGCGCGCAAATGAAGAATCACCTTTTCATAATCATCTCGTCCATGTATCACCTGATAATGTTCCTTTCCATACCCATTGATGCTGAACTTGATGCTGGAGAGTCCGGCGGATAATGCCTGCTCCAGCTTTTCCGGTGTGGCAAGTGAACCATTGGTGGAAAGATAGATATACTCATAGCCGACCTTTTTGGCAAAGGCGATAATCTCACTCAAATGACGAAGCAGAAAAGGCTCTCCCAGGGTGGACAAGCCGACACTTCGGCTTCCCAGTTCAAACGCTTCGGACAGAATCCGTTTGGCCAGCTCCGGTTCCAAATCCTTCTTATGATGCAGCGTCTCCCGATGAGGGCACATGAGACAGCGGTGGTTACACCCGGAATTCAGTCCGAGCAGCAGATTCATTGGAAAAGGGGGCGTTTCCGAAAAAACCGCCTCATGCAGATTGGCTTGCCGCTTGGCCTGTAGAGAAACATTCACACTACCCGTTGTTTGCTTTGACATCGCTTTTATTTTCAATCACAAATAAAGTAACAGGGGGTCATACAGAAAGGAAATTTCCGGATGGTTGCTTTTTTATCCTTAAAATAAGTATCCACTGCCGTGGTCTCACCGGGAAAGACCCCATAATCATCCAGAATAATGATTCCACCTTTTGTCATGCGCGGATAAAAATATTCCAGAATAGTCATGGCCGGCTCATAAATATCGGTGTCCAGATTTAACAGCGATATTTTCAGTTCAGGATGATTTTTTACATAGTCAGGCACAGTTTGGCAAATGTTTCCAGCCACCAGCTCCACATTGCGATCGCACCCTTTTGTTTTTAACACCTCTTTCATCTGATCAATGCCGATACTCTCTTCTCCGGCCTCTTTGATAAAATGGTCCCGTTTTTTGAAATCCGGAGCATGGTTTGTTTCCGGAAAGGGGCCAAAGGAGTCGAATCCGATAATCTTCTTGGAATAGGGAGAAGAGAATATCTCTCTGAAAGCGGCAAAACGGCCCAAACTGGCCCCCTTGAACACACCGCATTCGATAATGGCACCCGGCACATCCTGAACCATCTTATAGAGTTCATAATGAGCCAGGATTTTGCTGATACGGGTAATATCGCAGGTCAGGTAGAAATTGTTTTCCCAATCATACGCTTTGGCCTGTTCCGGAAGAGGAATCATACTATTTTCTCCTGAATTGAATTGTTTTTGATGACATCCACTGCGATTTGCCACAGAGGCAGAATGGTCTGAAGCGCTTTAGGTGGCAAGGCGGCAAGACGGGCAGTGGCCTGCTCCGGTTTCCCTTCCCGCAAATCCATTCTGGCTTGAAGAAACGAGACCCGAAGCTCATTTGGCGCAATTATGCCAAGCCATTCTACCAGCAGCTTCATGTCGGATATCTTGAATGTTGTTTCCAGCGAATAGCAAAGCGCTAATACGGCATCAAAATAAAAAGGATCTTCCTTGAAAAGACCAAACAAAACCATCGCGTTCGCAGACTTTCCACTGGCGCCTGCTTCAGCCATCACAGCTTGATATTTCCTGACAAGTTCGGCGCGGCTGGAATGGCCAATCAGCGCATATTGCCGAACCAGAGATTCGATTTCACACAACGCAGGCTCTACCTCAGGCTTCAGAAAAACAGAATCAGTCCTTCGAGCGGGATATTGACGGATAGGCTTTGAAGAGCCAAAAGGCCAAGTCGTGGAATACAGGTTCTTAAATGGATTAAAGGGCTTGAACAGTTTTTCACTGAATTTTACATACTGGGCAAATACGTTATCTACCACTTCTCTGGCAGAGGGGATTCCCAAGGCATCAGTCCATGAAACAAGCGCGGTCTTGAATTTATTCAAATCGTCCTGATAGGCGGGATCGGTCAGTAACTTCGGATAGGTTGGAATGGTTGCGCCCGTGGACTGGTCGGACAATTCACGCAGACAATAGGGAACATCCAAAATCTTATGAAAACCATGCAACAGAAGAAAATAGGCATTAGCCAATTCCATCAGGATGTGACTTTTAAAATCTGGAACGGAATTAAAAAAAGCTTTTATCAGAGGCGTCCTAATGACCGAATAAATGACCACATGAAATTCCGAAAAGAAATCATACAACCTGGAATCTGCATTCGGACTAAAATGATCTTTTCCAAAAGAATGGGTATAGCTCAGGATATAATCGATTCTCGATTCCTTTTGCTTATACCGGACATAATGGCCCTGGGCTGACTGATAACCGGGATGTTTTTCCAGAAAGTCAACACACTGAAGAACCCCAAGCTCCAAAAAGAAATCATCATCCGGAATGAGAAGACAGTAAGGTGTGGTTATCTGCTCCAGTCCAAAACGAACTCGTTCAATGGGAGACTTGCCCGGCAAATGAAGATATTGAACGCTGGGACAATCCAATTCTTCTATTGTATCTGCCTGGGACTTTTCCGTTCCATCACAAATGATCAGTTTGATTCCTGACTTACCATAATAAGAGAGACTTCTTTTCAGATAGCCCGGTCTATTATAAGTAATCATCAAATATGAAATCAGATCTTGCATGGCAAGAAAGGTGTAGCAAAATCTAAACCAAACTTAAAACTCGGCCTGAATATTGCTTAATTTAAACAAAATGGGGGCGCATTAAGCCCTTAAATTGATCTTTTAGATTAAATTACGGTTGATATTAAGGCAGTTTTTGCCAAAGAGAAGGCAAGAGTTACGCTTTTCGGAAAGGGAAATAGGCCCATGAAAATCCTCCTTACCGGCGCCAATGGTTTTATTGGAAATGAAATAGCCCGCCTCTATAAAGGCCACTCCAAAACCATCGGACTGGATACGGATTCTGTTGACAGGCACGGCAATGTGGATTTCTATTCTCCCATGGTGCTGCCCAGCCCGGATCTGGAGGGACTCATCAACACCTTTGAACCGGACCTCTGTTTCCATTGCGCAGGTTCCGCCTCTGTTCCCCATTCCATGAGCCAACCGGCCGGCGATTTCCAATCCGGGCCCGTGGTGGTCTTTAATCTGCTGGATTCCATTCGAAAAACAAATTCCCGCTGTAAAATCATCTTTTTCTCAAGTGCGGCCGTATATGGGGCTCCCCTTTCGCTGCCCATCACCGAGTCCTCTCCTTTGGCGCCCATCTCGCCCTACGGTTACCATAAAATGATGTGCGAACAACTGCTTGACGAATACCGGAAACTCTTTGGCGTCTTTTCCATTGTACTACGTGTTTTCTCCTGCTACGGCGAAGGACTACGTAAACAACTATTGTGGGACATGGGTCAGAAAATCAAAA
>Ga0156536_1075_pt2 | contig 26500 bp, 21 predicted proteins | sample RifOxyB2_FD_111931 | JGI IMG/M metagenome (GOLD analysis project Ga0156536, IMG submission 111931) | Elusimicrobia bacterium RIFOXYB2_FULL_49_7 | reverse complement strand
CTGTTTCAACAACCTGACCTATGGCATGACCGGCGGACAATTCTCCGCCACGACTCCTATTACCGTAAAAAGTCGCTGCACACCTACTTTGTCGGAAAAACCCTTTGATCTCATGAAGCTGGTCATGGCCGCAGGCGCCTCCTATGCTGCTCGGGTCACCGTATCCCATACAGAAAGACTGATCCTCTATCTTGTTAACGCATTGTCAAACCCCGGCTTTTCGTTCGTGGAAGCACTGGCCTCTTGTCCGACTCACTTCGGCCGCCATAACAACCTGGACGCGCCAATGGATAATATCCGATGGCTGGAAACGAATTTTGAACCCGGCGAATGGAGAAACCCATGACCGATAGGACCGAGCTCCTGCTATCCGGTATGGGTGGGCAAGGTATTGTCTTTGCCGGAAAACTTCTGGCTGAAGCGGCAGCGCTTCACGCGGGATATGAAGCGGTTCAGACCATACGGTATAGTCCGGAGGTGCGGGGCGGGGAAAGCGTATCGGAAATCATTATCAGTCCCAATCCTATTGATTATCCCCGGGTCATTCAAATGGATGCCGCGCTGGTGCTTTCCCCCATCAACCTTGCTTTGTATCGGAATTGTTTCAAACCGGATGCCCGGATAGTATTGGATAGCGAACTGCCTTTCAATGAGCTTAGCCCGGGTTGGAAGTTGATTCGGCTTCCCTTGACCACCCTTTGGAAAAGGCCTAATTTGGCCGGATTGGGAGGGTTATTGGCGGTCTTGGAACCGCTTCTGCCCGCAACGGCCCTGCTGGCCGCTTTGCGCTCCCATCTTGCACCCGCGGCATTTGAGGTCAATCAAAAAGCCTTTATAGCGGGATTCAATGCAGGCAAAGCAGTGACACGCTCTTTCTTTTAGCTTGATCTCCTCTTCTCTCTTTGTGCATTTTGCATAATAACCCATGTCAAGCCATCCGATTACCCTGAATGAGCAGCGGTTGGCCTCTATCCTCCGCTCCGCTCCCATCGGCATCACTCTGGTTATTGATCGCATTATTTGGCAAGTCAATGCCTACACGTTGCAAATCTCCGGCTATACTGAAATGGAGCTCTTGGGAAAAAACAGCCGTCTTCTCTATACCTCGGAGGAGGAGTATGAGGAGGCGGAGAAAAAAATATCGACCCAGATACAGGAAACAGGACAAGCTTGTTTCGAGGTACAGTGGCAACACAAGGACGGGAAAGTGGTTGACGTGCAATTGAACGCTGCCCCGGTAGATCCGGCCGATTCTGCCAAAGGGCTTACCTGTACTTTTCTTGACATTTCCAATCGAAAACAGGCGGAGGAAATGTTAATGAATCAGCTTATCCGTGTCAACCATCAACAAGCTTTCATCTCGGAATTGACACTGATGCCGGAAATCATGACCGGGAATCTACCTGATCTGATGATGGTCCTGACTGAAAAGGCAGCGGTACTCATGGGATCGGAACGGGTTTCCATCTGGTTTTTCGACACTTTGGAAACACGCCTTGAATGTTTGGATCTCTATTGCCACTCCACAGGACGTCATGAAAAAGGGAAAATACTGACCCGAACGGACTATGAGAGCGAATTCACCGCGTTGCGGAACAACCCATTCGTTGATGTCAGCTTTCCCCTCGAAGATCCGCGAGTACAAAGCCTGGTGGAAGGATACCTCCGTCCGTACGGTATTACCGCCCTGCTCGATGCCCGAATTCAGGCGGCCGAGAAAAATCACGGTGTTCTTTGTTTTGAACATGTAGGCAAAGAACATATCTGGGAACCGGATGAAATCACCTTTGCCTGCCTGTTGGCGGATCAGATCGCCCTGACACTGTTGAATCAGGAACGGCGAATCGCGGAAGCGGAAAAGATACGGTTGGAGGAATCGCTCCGACAAGCGGAAAAAATGCGCGCCATCGGGCAACTGGCCGGCGGCATTGCCCACGATTTTAACAATCAATTGACCGGCATTATCGGTTATTCGGATCTCATCCGGGATAAACTGGCCCATCAGCCCGAACTTCGTCATTATGCGGACATGATACTCTCTTCGGCCCAGTATTCCGCGCAATTAACCAGCCAGCTTCTGGCCTTTGCCCGAAAGGGGAAATTCCAGAGCGTCCGCGTGGATATGCACACCATTATCCGGGAAATCCTATCCATTTTGACCCACACGATTGATCGTAGCATTACGTTGACGGCGGATCTGGCGGCGGCGGCTTCCGTCACATTGGGGGACCCTGCCCAACTTCAAAATGCGGTGTTGAACCTGGCCCTGAATGCACGCGATGCCATGTCAAGCGGGGGAGAAATGGTTTTCAAAACGGAAACCATGCTATTTGGAAAAAACGGACGGACTGGCCCCTCCCATGACGTGGACCCCGGAGAATATCTTCATCTTTCCGTGTCCGATACCGGCGTGGGCATGGATGCCACGGTCAAGGAGCGGTTGTTTGAACCCTTTTTCACCACCAAGGAAAAAGGGCGTGGTGTGGGACTGGGCCTGGCCGCGGTGTACGGTATCGTCAAGAATCACAAGGGATGCATTGAGGTCCAATCCGAACCGGGACAAGGTTCGGTCTTTCATCTCTATTTCCCCCTGACAAATACTCTATCTGTCAATGAACCACCGACCGAAAAAGTCTCCTCACCTGCTCCTTCCGGCCGCTGCATTCTCCTGGTGGATGATGAAAACCTGTTGCTTCAATTGGGATGCGAAATTCTCCAGGGACTCGGTCACCAAGTCATCCCGGCCCGCAATGGACAGGAAGCCATCGCCTGTTTTAAGAAAGCAAAGGGCGCCGTTGATGTCATCTTTCTGGATATGATCATGCCCGGCCTAAACGGGCGTGATACTTTCGCGGTGCTTCATCCCTTCGCACCTCATGTTCCCATTGTACTGATGTCCGGCTATAGCCTGGACGGCGAAACTCAAAAACTGCTGACCCAGGGGGCTTTCGGTTTCATTCAAAAACCCTTTCGTAAAACCGATCTTGTCCGAATATTGGAGACTTTGCCTGTATGAGTCGCACGCCGCCGCCGCATCATGCCCGTTATTCAACGGGACATGTGCCTTTAAACCGCGCCCTCTCTAAAATGGGCCTTTTCAGCCGCAAGGAGGCGGAGGAATATATTTTTTCAGGCCGCATCAAAGTGGCCGGCAAGGTCTGCCGCGATCCCTTTTTTCCGGTCTCTCCGGAAAAAGATCTTTTCGCTTTTAACGACACACCGCTTTTTTACGCTGCCAAAAGAACCGTGCTGCTCCATAAACCTCGCGGTGTGGTCACCACCCGGTCGGACGAAAAGGGGCGGAAAAACGTTTTCGATCTTCATCCCGATGCATTCCGGGGATTGCATGCAGTGGGTCGCCTTGATCGTGCCTCTTCCGGTTTGCTGCTGCTGACCAATGATACCCGCTTTTCTTCGGACCTGACCGACCCGCAAAACGCCATTCCACGACGCTATGTCGTCACTGTAACCGGACGCATTGAAGAAAAGCATCTTGAACAGCTTAAGAACGGTCTACTGGATAAGGGGGAATTCTTAAAGGTTTCGGATGTCATGCTTCGGAAAGCAAGCGGCCGAGAGAGCCATCTGTTGGTTACTTTGACGGAAGGGAAAAATCGTGAAATCCGCCGTCTTTTCAAGACCTTGGGCCGTGATGTGACACGACTGAAACGGATTGCCTTTGGGAAGCTGGAATTGGGAACATTGGAAGCCGGGGCCTTCCGGGTATTATCGGAAACGGAAGTCCGGGAAATCGGGCTTTAGCGTAGAATCTCTATCGGTTTAATGCGCGCCTTTGGCAAAAAGGACAGTGGGAATCGTCTCCAACAGAATCCGCAGATCAAAAAAGAAAGAGGCTTTCTCAACGTAATAGATTTCCAGATAAATCCGGTCCGGATAATCGATATTGCTGCGGCCGGCCACCTGCCACCAGCCCGTCATGCCGGGCTTGACAGAAAGAAACTTCTTCCGATATTTATCATATTTGACTATTTCATCCACCACGATAGGGCGAGGACCCACCAACGACATGCTGCCGGCCAGCACGTTGAAAAGCTGGGGAAATTCGTCCAGGCTGGTCTTACGCAAAAAGGATCCGATGGCCGTGATGCGCGGATCGTGATCCCCGGGTAATTTGAAATTGTTGGCCAGGTATTCATCATAGAGCGCTTTGTCGCGCTTCAAAACCTCTTCCGCATTGCTTACCATGGTTCGGAATTTGAAAACCCGGAAAACCCGGCCGTTCTTGCCGAGACGATACTGTCTGAAAAAGATGGGGCCTCGGTGGTCTGTTATCTTGATGATGAGACCGATGACCAGAATCGTGGGCAGAAAAATCAACAAGGCAACACACGCCCCGAGGAGGTCCATGGTGCGCTTGCCGAGCAAGTAACGTCGGGCATGGTAAACCAACGTCAAGTCACGGCTGACACCGAACTCCTTTTCCGTATAACCCGCCCCATCGATGGCCTCCTGTTTACTGCCGTGCCGGATGGACTCCAAATAATCAAAAAGCGCGGTGAGAATATACCGCGAGATATAACAAATGATGATGATGAGACACCAATAGATGAGCAGCAGCTTCAGGCCGATGGGCGTGGGCATGACGTCCTGTAATTGGCCCTTGATGAGATCATGCAGCAGTTCCACCAATTTTAGAATGACGATTCCGGACGTAACCGTGAGAATGACGCTGAAAAGAGAAAGATGCCAATTCTGCCGGTAAAACCCAAACAACAGAAAGATGGCGACCCATGGCACGGTAAGATAGACATTGCCCCACAACACCAGATACAACATCTCATTCAGCGAGGTCTGGGCAAAGGAGAAATAACGGACCTTGATGAACGCGATGATGAAAAAAGAAAGGTTCAGCGTCAGGATATCCGAAAAGAGAAAGAGAACGCGTCGGGATCGGGGTGCTTTCATAACGGGAAGAATATAAAATATCCCACCGCGGGTTTAAAGCAGCAAAATAACTGGCAGGTTGCCACGCCGTCCCAAAGTTGGGAGTTCTGAAATAAAATTGCTATAAAATAGAAAAGGTTTTCATCCCATAGGCAATGTGCCTTCAAGGCAATAGACCGCTTGTCGTCGTAGGCAGCAAAAATCTTTTGGGATGGACTATATCGATAAGCCGCATGCGCAATAGAGTGTTTTGCGAAGCTCCTGAACCGTCTGCTTTATATTTTTTAAGCAACTCTTTTGTGGACCGTACAAAATCCTCTCTTCCTTTGACAGTTGAAAATGTTCCGGAACAAGGTTCGCAGCCTCCCCATCCCCCAAGTGACAGGATTACTTTTAGCTTGGGGTTTCTGACGTTTTCCCTCCTTCATTTCCTTTTGCAAGGACAGAAATCATCACGATCAATACTAATAAATATTTAGCTTTCATTTAACTGAACTCCGTGGTATCCGGTTAAAAACATAAAAAGCTTAGTTCCACCGGATGACCGAAAGAAGCGATGACGTCGGGGCACCGGAATCGGCCAGTTTTTTCAAAATAACCGTGCTTTCCTCCCCACGGTTCAGGCCGGAAAAACGGGGTGTGTCCCAAAAATGTTTTTCCGCCACCAGAAGCAAATCTCCGGGCCGGAAAGGAAGACGACCGGTCAAGGGCAGGAAAGAACCGTCTTCATGCTGGAGAAAACCGCTCAACCGGTTGAATCGGCTTTCACAATACCCTTTTTTGACATCCAGGAGAAGGGTTTCCAGACCCAAAGCCTTTTTCTCCTTGAGAAGCAGCGATTCCGCGTTTTCACATATTTCATCATACGAAAGAGGGTTGCTTTTGAATTTCTCTTCGTATTTTTCCTTCAGAGGCGAGTCGGGCATCTTGTTTAAGACCGATAGGGCGAAATAAGTCAGGTTCGTGATACGATGGCGCAGTTTGTCCGCCAGATGCTCCATGCCGCGTAGTAATCCAGCGGCCCAGTTATCGGAAAGGGCGGTACCCTGCACAAAAAGCAGCGTAATGCAATCCTCTTTACGACGGGCAAAAGAAAGGACCTGAAACGAGGCAGGCGCAGTGATGCATCCTTGGACCGAAATGGACGGAAGCGGAGATAGGGAAAAGATAGAGGCTTCGGGCGTAGGAACGCTTTTTTCCGGGGCAGCCATTGTCCGGCCTTCTTCACCCAAGTGCGTCATCGCCACTGCCGCCCCGCACGCAATGGCCTCCCCGGTTTCGATTTCCCCGCTGGAAAAAGGGGACTGACCGCGCCCTTTGCCGGCATGGATGATGCCGTAGATTTCATTGCCTTGCGTAATCGGAAAAAGGGCGACCGGTCCGCTGACCGCGACCAGTGAGGCATAACGGGCATTCCTCCGGATTTCCTTGGCATCATTCAGAAGAATGGGTTTACCATAATCCGTGACTTCCGCAAAAACATCCTCGGACGCGGGATAGGTCTCTTCTTTGAATACGACCCGTTCATCAAAACCGCGACAGGCAGTTACCTGGAGCAAATCGTCGCGAACCACCATGATCATGATTTGTTCGGCACCCAGATCGATTCGAACGGTATCAAGGATTCGATTGAACAAATCCGTGAAATTGCCGGAGCCGCCCACGCTTTTGAGCTTTTCAATGAGTTGGCCCCGCTGCTCCTCCCGTTTTTTAAGTGTTCCGACCATCTCATTGAACCGCTCGAGCACAGGCGCCGCACGCCGTGCAGTCAGTTCAAATCGGTAGTTGCCCGAAGAGATAAAAGAAAAACCGCGCAACAGGGCTTGAATAAGGGACATTTTGCGCAAAAGGGGCAGCAGCAGAAAAAGCACGGTCAGCCCGGATAACAGGAACAACACAATGATCAGTTGGAGTCGTAATAAAGATAGGACATCGTCCAGGTCCGAGATGGAAAAAAGAAATTTGACCCCACCGGACGACAGGACGGGCAGAAAATAAACGCGATAATGGAAACGTCCTTTTTCTTCGGAAAAAAAACCGGCGCTCTGTTTTTTCAGTTTTTCCAGAGTGGTCTCGTCCGGATCGACACCGTTTTCATATCCTTCGTCCGTGCAGGATAGAACACGGCCCTTCCTATCCAATACCGTCACCCGCTTGAGACCTAACGTGTTCAGACCGCTGAATTCCCCTCTGACCAGAAGGCTTTCCGGATGCACGCCGCCGGACTCTTTGACCAAGTCCCGAAAGGGCGCCAGCTTGTCCAAAATATGGTTTTCCCGTTCAGATAAAAGAACGGAACGGACACCCTTTTCGATGAAAAAATGACCCGCTGCACCGGCCAAAAGCAGACAGCAAAGGGGCAAAAAGAGAAGACGAAAATTCATGCTTGACGGTAAACTAAAATATCACAAGCAATTTTCTCAAGGGTGGCGGAAGGTGGGATTATCTTAAACCCATCACCCCGCTTTACGGCTGAATTTCACAAAGGACACCGAAAAAACCGTTGCTCCGATTAAGAGCAGCATCAAGGCCTCGTCATGCAGCTGGGAAAGCGTGGCCCCTTTCAAAAAAATCTGCCGGACGGCTGACATATAAAAACGGACCGGGTTTAACAGGGTCAGTGACCGCACCCAATGAGGCAAATTTTCAAGGGGAATAAAAAAACCGGAAAGAAGAATAAAAAAGATAAGGATAAAAAAGACCATAAACAGGACCTGCTGGAGACTTTTAGCCACCGTGGAAATCAGAATACCGATGGACAGAGAAGATACCATATAGAGCACCGAGAAAAAGAGAAAGGCCGCAAAACTCCCCCGAAAAGGAATGCGAAACCATAAAAGCGCCACGGTGAAGAAAAAACCGATTTCCAAAAGCCCTACCACAATCCCGGGCACGCACTTTCCGAAAATAAGATGGACCGGTCTGACCGGGGTAACCACCAACTGCTCAAAGGTGCCCCGTTCCTTCTCCTTGACAATGGCAAAGGCGGTCAGAAGCGATGTAACCATGGTAATAAGCAAGACCACCAGAGCAGGAATCATATACCACGTGGACAATAGACGCGGATTAAAGCGCACATCATCCGTCACCTGAATGCGCAACATCCGATCCATATCAATTCCATCCCGTGCCAGTCGGGTTCTCAGTTCCCCCAACGTCCATCCGGAAAAAATGGCATTAATATATCCGGCTGCGACGGCATTGAAATTAGCATCCGTTCCATCCATCAAAAGCCCTAACTCCGCACCCTCCGGCGAATGCAGTTGACTTGCAAAATCCGGACTCAGAATAAGACCGATACGGATATCGCCCTGATCCAAAGCTTCACGCAGTCCGGCCTCGTCTGCGTAATTTCCTTTAAAAATAAAAAGCGGATGGCGCGTCAACGTGGTCAACAGTGAACTACTTTCCGGACTCCGGCTGCGGTCCACAATGCCCAGTGTCACCTCCTTGACCTCCACGGTCAGCGCATAACCAATGATGAAAAGTTGAATAATGGCAGGTCCTATCATTAAACGGATCATGACCGGATCCGCTCTTAACTGGAGAAATTCCTTCTTAACAATGGCTAAAAAGCGGTTCATAGTTTGACCTTGAATTTCTTCACAGAGATTGCAATCAAGAGAACAATCATCCCGGACAAGACCACGACTTCGCTCCAAAGAGCACCCATCCCGATGCCTTTCAACATAATCCCGCGAATGATGCGGAGATAATAGGTGGCCGGAATGGCATGGGCAACCCATTGAAGCACCCACGGCATACTGCTGATAGGAAAGATAAAACCGGATAAAAGCATGGTGGGCATGAGGGTCACGGGCAGCGCCATAAACATGGCCTGCTGTTGGGATTTGGCCACCGTACTGAATAACAGGCCCAAAGACAGAGCGGTCAGGATGTAGAGCAGGCTGGCATTGGCCAGTAAAAGCAGGCTGCCGGCAATCCGCACGCCAAACGCCCAATACCCCACCGCCAGAATAATGAAACCATCCACGGCGGCGAGCACCACATACGGGGCCAGCTTGCCGATAATGATTTCTACCGGATGAAGCGGCGACACCAGAAGCTGTTCCAGGGTCCCCCGTTCCTTTTCCCGCGTGATAGTGAGCGAAGTGAGTAGCGTGGAAATAAGCACCAGAATCATGGCCATAAGGCCGGGAACAAAAAAGAGGGAGCTTTTCTGGTCCGGGTTATAAAGCACGCGAGGACAAAGAGTCAATAATGTCGGTTCTTCAATATGCAACATCTTCAAGACCGCCCCTCGAATCAGGGGTTCCGCACTGTTACGAATCAAGGTTCCCACATTAGGATCACTGCCGTCAATGACCACTTGCACGCAGCCGGGACGGCCGTTTCCCAGAAGTTCCCGCGCTAAATCAGGCGGAAAACGGAAAAGCGCCTTAACTTGATGTCGAATCAACACATCATTCAAGTCCGTGACCGCGGGAACCACTCCCTTGACATGAAAGAGAGCACTGGCTTCTATGCGGTTAATCAAGTCTCTGCTTTCCGGCGAAGAAGCAGGATCTTCCACCAGGACATCCAGATTCTGCACATCCAACGTAAGGGCATAACCATAAAGGAACATCAGGATAATCGGCAGTGCAATGACAATAAAAAGAGTCTGCACGTCCCGCACAATATGACGCATCTCCTTGCGCATCACAGCCAGGGTAGGACCCAGCACTTCGTTCCCGGGTATCCGGAGAAGAGATGGTTTCATGGGTTCACCGGGGAAGCGGTTTTCACCAGTTTAATAAAGACATCCTGCAAGTTCTTGCATTCAAGCTGCTTTTTTAATGCAACCGGGGTGTCCATGGCTGCCACACGACCCTCCACCATAATCGAAATACGGCGGCAATACTCGGCTTCATCCATGTGGTGAGTGGTAACAAAAACCGTGGTGCCACGGCCGGATAGGGTCAGAATGAGGTCCCAGAAATCGCGGCGGCTTAGGGGATCAACGGAACCGGTCGGCTCATCTAAAAAAAGAATCTCCGGTTCGTGAAGATTGGCGCACGCCAAAGAAAGCCGTTGCTGCACACCCCAGGGGAGATCGCCGGTGACCCGATCCAACAGTTTTTCCATTTTGAGAAAGACAATCATACTGTCCATGCGGGTTGCTAATACCCGGCCCGAAAGACCGTACAGTGCACCAAAAAAGAGCATATTGTTTCGGACCGTCAGATCCGTGTATAAACTGAATTTCTGCGACATATAGCCGATGCGCTCCCGGATTCTGTCGGTCTCACGCAGGATGTCAAATCCGGCCACCTGACCCGTTCCCCCGGTTGGAGCCAACAAACCGCACAACATGCGAATTGCCGTTGTTTTACCCGCCCCATTTGCCCCCAAAAAACCGAATATCTCCCCTTTTTCAACAGCAATAGATATCCGATTCACGGCCATTTGACGGCCGAACCGTTTGCTTAGATCGCACGTCTCAATGGTATAGTGGGGTAAGTGGCTCATGAACGCACCTCTGCAAGGTGGAGAAAGAAAAGATCTTCCATGGTGGCAGGAACCGGTTCAATGGCCGCCAACTGGGGAACCTTTTCTTGAATCAGGGCAAGGAGCTTTTCTTTTTGAGCTTCGGGAAGTTTCGATACGCAATGAACCCCGCCTTTTGCCGGATAAAGTAAACGAATGTCAAGCGGCCACTGGTTTGGCAAGACCCTCATGTCAGCGCCTGACGCCCATTCCAGCCGATACAGAAAATGAGGGTAAGAGCTGCATAAATGGTCCGGCTTACCGGATAATAAGACTTGACCGTTGTGAAAAAGGGTAACATCATCACAATAATCAGCCTCTTCCATGTAGGGCGTGGAAACCAGGATAGAAACCCCCTCCCCTTTTAATTCATGGAGGATATTCCAGAATTCCAGACGAGAAACCGGGTCCACGCCTGTTGTCGGCTCATCCAGAATGAGAAGTTCCGGGGTATGAATAAGCGCGCAAGAAAGGGCCAGCTTCTGTTTCATGCCGCCGGAAAGGGCACCGGCCCGACGTCCCTTGAATGGAGCCAGTCTTGAAAAAGCGAGAAGCCGCGCCAATCGTTTTTCCCTTTCCTCACCCGTCACATTAAAAACATCCGCAAAAAAAAGGAGGTTTTCCTCTACGCTCAAATCCTCATACAAAGAAAATCGTTGCGGCATGTAGCCGATGCGGCGTCGAATACTCGCCGTTTCTTTCTTGACATCCCAACCCAATACGGCAGCCTCTCCGCTATCGGCATCAATCAGCGTGGCCAAGCAGCGCATCAAAGTGGTTTTGCCCGTACCGTCTGCGCCAATCAGGCCGTAAAGAGAACCTGTTGGAACCTTCAAATCTGCACCTGACAAGGCCGTGACAGTACCGAAGCGCTTGATTAAACCTTTCGCAAAAATAGCGTATTTCATATTTTTACCGGCCACTTCGACAAACTCAGTGCCCGGCATCAAATCGGTCGCTGAGCACCTCTTCAGAACTCTGTCCAGGGATGTCGAAGCAACCGTCCCCTACCTCCACACCTCCACCGGCAAGCCCCGTTTCAATCGACCTGACGGATTGGCGCATTTAACCCTGACCTTAAAATACAACCCATTCCGCGATTCCCGGGTCTGAATGTTTTTAGGAGAAAATTCGGCCGTGTTGCTGATCCAAGTCACCTGCGCCGGCAAAAAATCCCCTTTCCCATCCGGGGTATCCAACCGCAACCGTACCTTTCCTCCAACCGACAGCCCGGCCAACAAAGGTTCCGGCATAAAAAAATCGATCTGTGCTGTGTCATACTCGCCGATTTCATAAATGGGGGCCGAGGGAAGCGCCATTTCTCCATGATGACGATAGCGCACCAAGACAATGCCGTTACAAGGCGACTTCACATAACAACGGGAAAGATTAAGCTCAAGCTGCGCTTTGCGCGCCAAAAGCATCTCCACCTGTGCTTGAAAAGCAGGCAGATTCAGGGCAGCTGCCTTGGCACGAAGTTCCGCAGAAAGTGCCTGACTTTCCAGATTATCGGCCTGCTGCAGGGGGGCGGCGCCTTTGTCGGCCAGTCCTTTCATGCGATCCCGTTCCCGCTTGGCCGAAGAGGCGTCATTCCGGGCGATAGCACTTTCCGCCTCCTTGGCACTCAGTTGGTGGCTTATCTGTGAAAGGTTGGCATTTATTTCCCGTATCTGAAGGGAAAAAGGAAGCGTATCCAGAATAGCCAACAACGCTCCCTGTTTAATAGAACTCCCTTCTTCGCATTTGACTTCCAGAAGTGTGCCTTGCACGGCAGGTGAAACCTGATACACCTTCATTTCAACATTGGCCGCGCCCAGAAAGTCTTTTTCATTCTCTCTGGAGCAACTTTGGCATAGCACCAGAACAACGGGAAGCACGAGCAGTTTATTCATATTTTCCTCATGGGTTAAAATCGAAGGGGGGTACCGGAAGCATAACGAATGGCTAAGGCGGCGCTGTTGACCTGAAAACGAGCCTGATGAACCATCCATCGCGCCTGCGCCAGACCGGACAGAGCATTCAGATATTCCAAAGAAGTGACGGTGCCGGCATCCAACCCGTTTTTTAAATCAGACGCATATTCTTCTGAAGCGGATTCTGCAAGGCGGGCTGCCTTCAATTGATCGTTGGCTTGAATCCATTTCAGCCGCGCTTGAGAAAGGGCTTTTGTCCACTGTTCACTCTCTTTTTCCTTTCGTAAACGGGTGACAACCAAACTCTGTTCAACCTGACGCTTTTGATACAATGTCTTCATTCCGTCATACACGGTCCAATTCAGAGACAAACCTGCCACCTGCCAGGACATAAATTCATCGGAAGAAAGACTAAGGCCCGGGTTTCCATATCGTAAACCTGCTGAGGCGGAGAGTGTGGGGAGAAGTTGGCTCGTCAGCCCCTTTTTTCGATATTCCAGCAAACGACTCGAACAGTCATACGCCGCCATTTCAGGTCTATCCCGGGCTCCCCTACTGTTCATTAATCTAGCACTTTCCGCAGAATCAGGCGCAGCATTGGCAAAGTCAAACACCATAACCGTATCCGGTCTTCCAATCAATTGGCCTATTTCAAGTCTCAACGAATCAATCTGATCGGCCATGGCCACCCGCTCCGCCTTTGCAGTGGCCAGTCGAGCCTCGGCTTCAGACACGCGCGTAGCAGCCACCACCCCTGCATTGTGTTGTTCTACGGTCTGATCCCGATATTGCACAAATTGACGAATTAATGCCTCTTGTGTTTGAGTCCGTTGAGTCGCCAATTCCAAAGCAAAAAAGAGCTGTCCCAATCGGAAGGAAAGGCTGTTCTTGATGGCTTCAAGATTCATCTGCTCACTTTGCAAAAATGCGTCTCGGCTTTTGACATTATAATACCGGCCCAAACCGGTAAATAAAGGGATTTGGATATCCGCCCCCCACTCGGTCTTGTCATGGTCGCCCATATCGCGGCGGGTGGTAATGCTCGGAATAGGTGTTGGCAATTCCAGGGTCTGAACTTCACTTTGATATCCATATTGTCCGCGTAATGCCACGGTAGGCTGAAAAGCGGACCACGCTTCACTCACTGCCGCCTTATCCTGGCTGATTTGTGCTTCAATGACAGCGATATCTTTATTCTGCTGAAATAACAGATTTTGAGATTCCGACAAGGTTAGGCTCAAGACCGTCTGACTGACAATGAGAAACATGAATAACCCAAGTATTCGCATAGATTATCCTTTCCGAACCAAGATACCGTTGCACAGGGTTTCAGTAATGACCTCAATTCGTTTTTCAAAAAAGGCGTCATCTGCCTTGAATTCACTCTTAAAGACTCGGTAATAAAAGAGTGGAATAATAGGTTGCAACAGAAAGGTGGCAATGGTCATGCCCATTAAATTGATGATGATATGCACGGGCTCAATGGGCTTGATTCGCCTTTCTTTGACCCCGGCTTGGATAGCCACCATCAATCTGCCGAGAAGATCCCCAAAGGAGCCGACCAGCTCTTCCACAATGACGGAGAGGTGAGTGCCGCCCACCGCCATCTCGTGCAACATGATTCTGGGAAAAACGGGATTGTTTCGAAGTGTTCGGACATAGGCTGACACAATGATTCGAATGACTTCTTCTATTTTCTGGCTTTTGTTTTCTGCCTTCATTTCCTGGCGGATGGTGGTCCAGACCTGGCCAATAATATTTTTCAGCACTGCTTCATAGAGTTTCTCTTTGGAGCGAAAGTAGTAATGGAGCAGCGCCTTGTTAACCTTCGCCTCTTTGGCAATGGCCTGCATACGCGCACCGGAGAGCCCCTGTTCTGCAAAAGTCTGTTGCGCAGTGTTTAGGATGATTTGTTCGGTTTTTTGAGATTTTTCAGGTTTTTTCATGATAATTAGCCATCCCCATGTTAACTGCGGCGCTTCGACAGGCTCAGCGCCCGCAGTTATTAATAGCCACTTTCTTTATAAGACACATTAGTTTCTTTTAGCGGCCGCTGAGCCTGTCGAAGCGCCGCTAACCGTTCAGCTTAACCATCCGGTTAAATTATAATACATTTTCCGGTTTTTGTCAATAGCGAATTTGCAGCTGCCTCTTGCTTCAAGAAGCATCAAGAGCGAATCAGTCTTTTTTGTGCTGGATGAAGCCCATCTTGTAAGGCTTCTTTTGAATCTCTTTCTCGGAAGGGAAAAGAATTTCTTTAAGAAAGGTCAATGCCAGTTGAATGTCGCGTTCATTTTTATCAGCCCTGCGCTCCAGACCTTCAATGGCAAGACGCAAGACTTCGTGTTGACCGATCATTCTACGGAGCCGGATAAAGGCACGGATAATTTGAAGGTTGACTTGAATGGCTTTATCTGAGTTGAGAATACTCGAAAGCATGGCTACGCCTGCTTCCGTAAATGCATGCGGCAGAGTGATAGAATGCTTCCATTGTGTAAACCGGTCGCAATTTGCGACCAGTTCATAGCGCTCTTTTACCGTGAGTTGAAACATTAAATCTTCTGGAAACCGTTTTATGTTCCTCTTTACAGCTTCATTGAGTCGCTTAGTAGGTACGCCATAGAGCACTGCCAAGTCAGCATCAACCATGACTTTTGGGCCGCGTATCTCGAAAATCTTTTCAGTGATAGTCTCTACAGGAACAAGAGTGGTTTTCATTATGACTCCAATTAAATATGATGTGTTTAAGCAAATATTTTCAATATGAGTACGCGTGCATTCATCATTTTCTTTCCGTCTGACCGTTATGCCTGTGACAAATTCTGTCACCACATTTTAATCCCTGGCACAGGCAGTTCAGAGGTTCGTTAAAAAGCAAAGACCGGACTTTGACCTTCTTTTCCAAGAATCTATTCCAACCATTTTCCCCACCTCTTAATTTCTTGGCACGGATATTGCCCCCCCCCCTATAACGATTTCTATTTTTCCTTTACATGCACCCGGAAGTCCGCTTCTTTGCCTCTCCTGAGATTGACAAGCCGCATTCTGTCGTATCTGTTCTGGTCGTGGATGACGTATTCTCTCCCCTTTTTCCTATATACTGGCCATTACCGCCGGTTCAGGCTCACTCAGTTTTAAAGCCGGAGCAGCAGGACCGGATGCGTATCAAGAAAAGATGGAAGCCGGTTTTGAGGGATTGTTGCAAGCAGCTAACATCGGTCTGTTGGAAGGTGAGCGAAGGAGGGCGCATTTGGAAAACGAGCTTGCAGAAGCTTTTAAAAAGAAGGCGCATTGGCGCTGGGTGGATCGTTTTAAAGAGCGGACCGGACGAACACCGGCAGCCTTTCGGCGGAGTCAGATCCGGGCAAAAGCAATGGCACTGATGACCCGGTTTCCGGAGATGACTATTGGGGAGGTAGCTATTGATGAAACAGACCAGAGCACCACGCAGCAATTGAAGCGGCTGATGAAACCACTGTTACCATTCCTATCAAATTGGCAAAATCGATCAATTCGGTCGGTATCATAAATTCCATTTTTTCCAATTTAGTTTAAAAACGAGTTTTCGAGTTTTAGCAAATTCTACCTCAAATACAGGTGGAGATTGCTCAGGGATTTTGAGGATTGTGTGTTATATTCTTGGTATAAGAAAGGACCCAAAATATGGCACTCAAAATCATCCTCTGTCTGCCGGGCAGTAATTTCTCCGGAAAATTTCTGGACGCTTGGACTGAAACCATCCATTTCTTTGGAAAAAATAACATCGCTTATATGGTCAGTCACCGGGAATCCAATAACATCTATTTTGTCCGGAACATGTGCCTGGGGGGTGATTTTTCAAGAGGAAAAGAGCAAAGACCTTTTAACGGGCAGGTGGAATACGATTATCTCCTGTGGATTGATTCGGATATCATCTTCCGGCCCGCACAGATTATCAAGCTTGTCAACCACAATGCAGATATTGTTTCAGGGCTCTATCTGATGGACGAGGGGGAAATGTTATGCCACTGTCAAAGAATGGGATGAAGTCTTTTTTCAACAGCATGGTGCATTTCAATTTCTGACCCCGGCTGATATCAGTTCTGAAAAGATCCCTTTTGAAGTGGCGTACACGGGCATGGGGTTCATAAGGATCATTTTTCCAAAGAAGGTGCCGACTATTATGGCTCCTTCGCTTGAAGAAATAAAAAAAGTCTTCCGCGCAATGAAGAAAGACAAAACCATTGGGGGAAGGCGGAACCTGCTCATGCTGGAGCTTGCCTACGGCAGCGGGCTTCGCGCCTGCAAGATCTCCAACCTCAATGTCGAGGACGTGAACGTCAAGAATATGACGGCCCACGTTTTGGGAAAATTCAGGAAAGAAAGAGTCGTTCCCGTCACGAAGCGGTGCCTGAAAGCTCTTGAGGCCTATTACAAGACCATCAAGGAACCGCGAAAACCTATGTTCGTTCAGATTAAGGGCAAGGATATGGGGGCAAGGATGAATCCGGCATCAGTCAGCCAGCTATTCAGGAAAAAGACTCCCTTTCACGCGCACCTGTACCGCCATGCCTGCGCAACCCACATGCTTCTGAATGGATGCAATATTCGTTATATCCAGGAGCTACTTGGCCATGAGCGCACCAACACGACCCAAATCTATACCCGGCTGCAAAAGGAAGAACTGCGGAAAGTGGTCAACGAAAAGCATCCCTGCGCGACAAGGATTATCCCAATCACGTACATGACCATGAGAAAAAAGCTGAAAGAAAAACAGGAAGAAGAAAAGGATGGATCGGAAGGGATTGGGAATTAGGCAATGGTTCAATATTCAACAGAATCATCCATATTCCATAATATATTTGACATCTTCTAATTGAATATCTATATTATTAGCGTTTAGCATTAGCAGATTAGATTTTAAATAAGGAGATGCCTATGTTAGGCGAATATCTAAGGGAAGCAAGAAAGTTGAAAAAAAAGACATTACGGCAGGTACAGGAGGATACCGGTATACCTAATGCCCACCTGAGTATGGTAGAAAGCGGAAAAATTAAAAAACCCGCGACAGAATTGCTTTCAAAACTTTCAAACTACTATGGAATTGATTTCGACAAATTGATGGAAATGGCCGGGTATGGTTCTGAATCAACAGCAAGGGGCCAAAATCCAGGAGAAGAGGATGCGGCCTGGAGAATCGGAATCCAGAACATTCTCCGTTTAATAGACGCGACAAAACTTTCCCAATTTGCAGATACAAGGGATGCCGAGGGAAAATTACCGGAGATCATCCGGCGCTTAATAACAGCGACCGCCAATGTGGACGTGCTTTCAATGCCATCAGGCGACAGTGTGAACATCGGTGGTTGGGATGGACGCACAGTTTATAATGACGGCCACACACACCCATTCGTTCCACAGGGTACCACATTTTGGGAGACGGGCCGCAATAAGGATATTCGGGGTAAAGCGGAAGGCGACTTTATTAAAAGAACCGAAAATCCCCGTGGTGCGGATATAACCCAATCGACTTTTATTTTTATTACGCCAAGACGATGGACTAAAAAAGAAGAGTGGGTATCAGAAAAGAAGAAAAGTACCGGGTGGAAAGATGTTCGAGTATATGATGCTGACGATTTGGAGCATTGGCTGGAAACTGCTCCGGTTGTTGGATTGTGGCTTGCAAAAGAAATCGGGTTAATACCGGCTGAAAATGCCAGTCCACTTGCAATCGCATGGGATGAATGGTGGTGTTCAACAGAACCTGCTCTGGATGAGGCGCTATTGCTAAGATCCCAACCGAATGAACGTGATACGGTCATAAAATTCTTAACAACTTCCTCTGAGCAACGGATAGTTCTTCACGTATCTGAGAGCGATATAGCAATTGCCTACCTTTGTGCCGTGATTTCCTCAATGGAAAAGAACGAACAAAAAATCGCTCAATGGTCACGGAGCGTTGTCGTCAGAGATTTGGAGACCTTCCGCAAATTGGCTGCACAAGGTCATCCGCTTGTATTAATACCATTATTTGAAGGCGCCCCTCTAGGATATGCACAGAAAAACGGGCATAAAATATTCATTCCTTCAACTAGGGAGAATAAGGAGAACCAAGGTCCATCCATTAAGCGGCTTCCAATAAAAGTTATTGAAGAGCATTTACAAATGGAAGGCGGTATGACGGAACATGAGGCTCATAGATTTGCCCGTAGAACCCACGGGTCGATTTCTATTCTTCGCCGTCTCCTTGCTGATGAAAACGAAATCTCAAGACCGGAGTGGATAAAGCCTGAATTGGGCGCACAGCTTATCTTATTTGCCTTAGCTGGCTCATGGGATTCGGCCAACGAAGGCGACAGAGAAATATTGTCTGAGCTTGCCGGAAGACCGTATTCTGAAATAGAACCTATGGTTCAATCTTGTTGTATCGGAGGCAATGCTCCTTTTAGGAAAATTGGCACTTTATACACCTTAACTTCCAATGAATATGTCTACAGCTATCTCCGCGATTTTATTGCTCCAATGATGCTTAACAATCTGCGCGACGTATGTTTAAAAGTGTTTGGGGAGATTGATCCAAAATATGATTTGAAGAAAGAGGATCGGTTCGCCGCCGCTATGTACAATAAAAAACGCAAATATTCAAGCGCTATCAGACAAGGATTAAGCACATCCCTTGTGTTGCTCGCTACGCAGCCCCTTGATCAAGTACCGGACGTAGAAGGATTTGTGGCCGGTACAATGTATCAATTATTAAGAAATAAATCGGAATGGCAATTTTGGGCTTCATTATCGGATGTCCTTTCAATTCTTGCCGAAGCAGCGCCAGATCCCTTGCTCGAAGCAATTGAAATTATTTGCCGTGAAAAGACTGATAATCTTCGCGAAATCTTTTTTCAGACAACATCAATGGGGGGGTGTGACTATGCCGCCTTATTATGGGCGCTAGAGTGTTGTGCCTGGAACGAGCAATATATTGGTCGAGTTACGGATATTTTAATACACTTATCCCGTATAGAAAACAAAGGAAGTAATTGGGCAAATAAGCCATCAAACAGCTTACTGACAATCTTCATGTTGTGGATGCCGCAGACCGCCGCTTCTCTTGAGAAAAGATTTCAGATTATCGATTCATTCATAGATAGGCATCCGGATGAAATATGGGGACTATTACTCGGATTAATTCCCTCAAATCATGGTTTCGCAATGCCAAATTGCAAGCCAAAACATAGAAGTTGGGCAGATTCTTGCACCTCTAAAGTTACGACTAAAGAGGTTTATGATGGTGTTAAGCTTGTCTGCGATCGTCTTCCCGGTTTACTAACGAAGGACCCATCTCGGTGGAGCAGTATTTTGGAAAAGGTTTTTGACATTCCTTATGTTAATGTTAGGCACCAGCTCCTTGACATGCTTATCAACGCAGATCTTCAGATAATCAATGATAAAACAAAGATAAAGATATGGGACAGCCTTGAAAACAAACTATATCATCACAAAGAATTCCCGGATGCAGTATGGTCAATTAAAGGCGAAACCCTCCAAAGACTGGAATCAGCTTATAAGCATTTTATTCCAGAAGACCTGCTGATAAAATGGAGCAGGATATTCGGCTATGGTTTCAGGCATCCTGATTGTGTTAGCGCGAAACACGATTATAACGAACAATCGAGGCTCCTGCAAGAGCTTCAAATTAAAGCAGCCAACGAAATTTATAATAAAATGGGCTTTGAAGGGGTCTTAAAATTAGCGCAACAGGCGCAACATCCCCGTTTGGTTGGAGCAAGCGCTGCTTGCATAGAAAAGATTTCGGAAAAAGATTATGATATTATTGCAGATTTTGATAATAAGGGTGAGCAGCAATTAAAGGAATTCTTAGCGGGTTTTGTCCTTCAATCATACAATAAAAAGAAGGGACACGACTGGGCAATCGGATTCATCAATGAAAAGAAAAAACTCACCCCTGATCGAATTATTCAATTTCTGCTTTATATCCCCTCCAGACTAACAACCTGGGAGCTTGCTGAAAAGATGGGAAAAGACATTTCGGAACAGTATTGGAAAAAGTTGCCTCCAGGAACCTTTCCTTGGGATCAAAATGAAATACCAATGGCTGCAAAAAAGTACTTGGAGCACGGTAGACCGTTAGAAGCATTCAGTCTTTTATCACATTTCAGCTATATCTTCAAGCCAGAGAATATACCGAGCGAGTTGGCATTATCGGTTCTAAACGGTCTTCTGAACGCAGACCTCGATTCAGATGATTGGCAATCGGCAAGGGGGAATTTTGGCTATAGTCTGGAACATATTATCGATATTCTAAGAAACAATCCCGGTGTTGACCGAAAAGAGCTTGCTAAGATTGAATGGAACTTTATGTCTGCCTTTGGACATGGCAATAAGCCAAAGAATTTAGTTGAATGGTTAAATCAAGAGCCGGAAGCATTTGCAGAAATAATCCAAATTACCTTTCGGCCCAAGGATGAGGAGCCGGAAAAAGACGAAGAATTGACTGAGCAAAAGAAAATACTTGCTCGACGTGGTTTTGACCTTCTATATGGCTACAAAGATGTTCCTGGTCTTCAAGCCGATGGGACGCTTGATGCCAAGCATCTACTTGATTGGGTTTCAAGAGTACGGCAGCTTTGTGCGAAAATGGGACGTTTAAAGATTACAGATGATACCATAGGTCAAATCATTGCCAATGCACCAGCAGATCCAGTCGATAACTGCTGGCCGCATATGGCCGTACGTGATATTCTTGAAACGTATCAAACAAAAGAATTAGAAGATGGATTTTGTGTTGGCGTCTATAATAAAAGAGGGGTAACTACGAAGGGCTGTTTTGAGGGAGGGAACCAAGAACGTGAATTGGCCGATAGATATGCCAAATGGGCCATACATTGTGAGGGGAAGTGGAATCGAACGGCAAAAGTGCTTCGTGACATTGAACGCGGTTACAGACGCGAAGCAAAAAGTGAAGATATTCGCGCTGAACAAGACATGCATATGAGCGAATAGCAATATTTGAGAATCTGTTTCCTAAGATCTATCGAGGGCCAAGAAATTTATCGCCGTTGTAATGGATCATGTGATCCGGCGCTTCGGCGACCCAAACCTCGGTTTCCCAGGAAATGTCATTTGAGTGCCGCTTGAACTCAGAAAAATCAGGAAAGGCGCTGACAAAAACAAGTCCATGTTTGCAGGCCTTGAACATTTCCTGCAACTCGAAAATCCTTTTGGGGTTCATGGGGCCATGTGAGGTCACAGCCTCAATCAGGAATAGCCATTTCCTTTTGGCATCGAGAATAACGACATCGGGCAATTTATCGTGGTCGGTTACGGCCATGTTTATTTTCGCAAAAGCGTCGTTATCGATGAATAAATTCTTCTTTGCGGTGTCACCGATATACAAGACCTGCGGTTGCTGGATGAAGCGCGGAGCAAAACATTCGATGATGGCAACCTGAACTTGGTTGTGTTTGCCAGGGGATAAATGGAACTCTTTGCCATCAGGCAGGGTGACGGGAACGGTCCTTTTGTTTCTTGCTTTGATATACGTCTCGATTAAGCACCCCTGAGTTCTCTTAAATTCCTCCACTTCTTTATTGAAACCCTTGGTTTTGTAAGATTGAGCGACTTTTAGGGCTGCTTCTGATATGGCGTAATGCGCCCGTGGACTATTGGTTGGAAGATCCGGTGCGTCAGGATTGTAATCCGCAACCCTTCCTTGTACGAATTGGTGGAGGACCTGCCTTCGGAATGTCTCTCTGGTGTTGGGAGCGTAATCCTTGTCGTAATTATCCTTGATGAAAGTCATGATTCCTTTGGTCACGGTTACGCTATGCCGGTTTGCGGATGTCCATGCGGCTCTTTTGGATATGCCACAAAGGGCAAGGAAGGTCAGCGCTGAAATTTCATTGTGTTGCGCCTTTGGCATCCCTATTTGCTCAAGAATTTCTTTGGCTTCGCTAATTTTGCTCACGTATTTGCTCCAAGGCGGATTATTTATGGAAGGATGCTCTCCAATTCAACGGATTCCACACCTTCTTTTTCTATCTTACTGCCGATTTTCTGGATGATGGAGATATCGGGTAACGGCATATCTCTGATTTCTGTGGCGCTTACCTGTGTGTTTCCATTGGAGGTGCGGAAATAGGTGTCCAAGAACCGTGAATTCAATATCGCGGAAACTCCAAGTGCCTCTTCTTTTGTGATTTCCCCATCGGGACGATGCACATAATTGATATGGTTTTCTAATCCCAACCACTTGCAGGGAATGTCATTTTTCAGATATGCGGATGAATTGAGCCTCTTCTCCTCTTCCTTTGCGCTGAACCGCCGCAAAAAGACATAATTCCTGTTTGGAACGAGCAGAGGCATTGATTCATCATCAACGATGATATATTGCTCTTTGTTTCTTTCACGGAGCGGCCAGGAAAACTTCCCGTCACGAACATTAATCATCCAAATCAAAGGGGCTTCACCATTCTTGATATCACCCTGATACCGGATAAATTTTGTGGCCCGGAAAGGAACGACCGGCCCTGTGGAAATCTCCATCTCATATTTGTGCAGGCTGCTCTTCCAGGAATTTACACGGGCTATTATCTGTTCTTCTTCATCAGTCGTGGGGATGAAGATAATCACGTTTTTATCTTTGGGATTAATTACGTCCTTAAGCAATGCCGTCCGTTTGACGGGCTTCGATAGATCGTTCGAACCCTGGCTAAAAGATATTTTAACCGTCTTATTGTGATCCTTTGAATGCTCTGTCCTTCTTTTTGCGTGAAGGATAAGGTTTTCTTGAAGCACCGAATCCCGGTCAAACGCCTCTTTCCTTGAACCAAATATATGGAAATGCTCAGGAACAACCTTGGAAAAGAAAACCTCGCGGAAGCGTTTGAAATACGGACCAGAAGCATAGCTTCGCGGAGTTATGAAAATAAAGTCACCTTTTTCATCCATCAGGTATGCCGAGATGGCCATGAAAAGAGCGTAAATGTTAGGTTGGCCGTGAACCACGCTTGAAGCTGCCATTGCTCTTGGGTCGTCTTTCCCAATCTTAAAGTATGGAGGATTGGAAATAACGATGTCGTATTTTGGGGATTCCGACTCAGATGCAAAGAGCGACAGGTTTTCCTGAAGCACATGACCGTTCTCAAGAATAAAATCTGACCGTTTGATTATGTGTTCAAGGGTAACGCCACGAGCCGCCATCCAATCTTTCAGATAGTGTAATGCCTTCTGTGTAGTCGGAAGAAGTTTCTTATCTAACTCATACCCGACAAGCTCAACTTCTTTTACGCCGGTATTCCTGGTGATTAAAGATTCGCAAGCGCCACATGAAAGAATCGAAGAGCCGATGCCTGGGTCGAGAATTCTAATCCTACTTTTATTCCTGGCGGAAATAAGACTCCCCATGAAATCAGCTACAGGGACAGGCGTTAGATATTGGCCAAGTCCTTTTTTATGCTCATCCGTAGCTGCTTCGGCATACAGTCTTCCAATCCGGTCAGCAAAAACAACCGGACGTTCGCTCTGATGGCTATTAGATTGGGACGAGAGATTAATGACCATTATGCTTCAGCTCCCTTACCTTTAAAATATACCCTATTGGAACCTGGTTTCCAGAAGAAAAACAAATGCGTAGGAGACACACTATCAAAATTCTTCTGTGTAAAGGTGGACGTGAAAAACTCCTGTTCCAACTATGCGCCCTAAATTGGGTTTCCATATTTACCATTTATGGGCTATCTTATTATAAGATAAGAAGTTCAACTGTTCCAACTAAAACGGGAACGTTGGAATTGCTACCATCTCGCCTAGTTCAAAATTGGACGTTGCGGGCGATATCGAAATAGGAAGTGCCAATGCCTTCTATTTCGGTGCCCCTACTGCTACCGTTGGCAGCTGGCGAGTGGTGAGGAGCGGTAATAATCTGTTGTTCCAACGATGCACCTCGACAGGACCCGATGTTTGGACAACTAAGTCTACAATCGCTGGCTAACAGCTTCAAAAAAGCTAAAAGTGGGGGGTGTTGTGCCCCCCACTTTTTATTCTTGGTTCAAAATATGGATTATTATTGGCGCAGCCTAAGCACAAGCAAGTTATTGTCTTGATTTAAGAAAATATTTCCATTGGAGGCAACAAAATATTTAGCGTTAGCACCTATATCGATCTTTCCAATATAGGTTTGGGCTGAATTGTAGATTAACATGGTGCAGAAATTAGGATTGCTATGATAGCCTAAAACGTAAATATTGTCCAATTCGTCTGTAGCAAGACCCCAAACAGTTTCATCATGGGTAAAGTTAAGAATCCAACTCTCTATGAATTGCAGGTTTAAATCGTATATTCTTATTTCATTGCGATTCCCACCAGCAAATATACGTCCCTTGTGTACCACTAACCCATCTGCTCTGAAGTCGGGCATTTGATTTATTGCTGCTAATGAATCGCCTCCAAGTGAATATTCGCGGATAACTCCACTTGCCAGAAGAACAAGAGTGTCGTAGACTACAAGGGTCTTGTTTTCATTGTTTGACCAGATGTCTATAGTGTCTAATAAAATACCTGTTGGGCTGAACTTATATATTCCGTGGAGGTCTATGACATATAAATTTCCAGCGGAATCCATATCAAAGCCCTGTGGTTGATCCAGGACAGAATCCAATTGGATAGAACTTTGGACCTGAAATTGGCTATCATACGATTGTACAGTTACTTTTGAGCCAGTTGCTACAGTTGCTATTTGTGCAACAAATACTATTCCACCTTTTTCCGCCAATAAGCCCTTCGGGAGAGTATCAATTACTTGGTATCCACTCACAACCTTTAAATTTAACCCTGCACTTTTTGTCCCTTCCATGTCGTTCGGGCTTACAGCAACAACCTTGTATTCATACCTCTCATCCTGCACCCCTGTTGAATCGGCATAGAAGGTGTCCGCAATGGCCACAGATGTCAAAACAGAATCCGCACCGCCCACCCGCTGCCGGTAAACTTTATACCCCGCCACCTTAGCCGGGTCCATCCTGTCCCACGACAACGAGACAATCTGTTTCAGCGTGTCATAAGACAGCAGAAAGTTGGTTGGAATAGGAATCTTCAGCGGCATGACAATGGAATCAGCCCCTAAATTAATATCCGCACCGGCAGTAATCGTAAAAAAGGTATCCAGATTATCATAATTATCCAGCGTGGAGAAAAACTTCACATGATAAATCCCGGCTGCCAGTGAATCCAAAGCGAAATCGGCAGCAGAACCCACAAAGTTGAATTTATTCGACCCCATGATAATCACAATAACCTTCTCTACATCATCCCCCGGCTGAAGCTTGATGAATCCACGCAATGAACCCGGCATGGCAAGGGTGTCAGCAGGCACCTTCGTGGTATCGCCATCAAAGACCACAGAATCCTGAAAACTCAGGCTGTCATCCGCACCCTCGGCAAAGACATTATAGGTATTGGCAGATAAGTTATTGGTGCCATACCATCCCGTGCTGTCCGTATAAACCGAATCAGTGGTGGCAAAGCGCTTCGCTGCGCCATAGGGGTTATGGTCAACAGTGATAAAACGGACCTTGGCGTGGTTGGCTGGGGTGCCGTCGGAATTGTAAAGGTGCCCGGAGACCATCGCATTCTGTGTCTCAGACCCGCTCCCCGCTGTCGTAGGCGAGTTATCACTGCAACTGAAAAGCAGGAAAAGCCCAGCCAACACAGCCCAAGAAACAGCGGATTTTATTATTTTGTCTGTCATAAAAACCTCTTTATCAGAATTTCGATAATGGGAAAAGCTGCATATTGATTTGAACCACCCGGTCCACATTCTTATCCTGTTCGGCCAACGCCAATAACCGCTTCCGTACCACATCCAGCTCTATTTTAGCCTGTTTCACGGAATGGGCGGAAAGGGTCAGTATCACTGTGGAAATATCCCTGTTTTCTTTAGGGTGGCGACTCAGCGCCTCTTTGGCCAGTTCCATGGTCGCACTCTGAAAATTCCAGACATTCATGGGCCTGAATTCCTCTCCCGTGCTGATGATAGCAGAAGTCTGCTGATACCGGCCGCTTTTATCCTGTTTGATTAATCCCAGTTTTTCCAGAATCTTAATCGCCTTCTTGGCCTGTTCGGGCCGGATGGAAGGGTTCAGCTTTTTGGCTAAAGCGGCATAATCGCCCTTGAAAGCGTAAAAGTTCAGTAATTCCCG
>Ga0156536_1157_pt1 | contig 27404 bp, 6 predicted proteins | sample RifOxyB2_FD_111931 | JGI IMG/M metagenome (GOLD analysis project Ga0156536, IMG submission 111931) | Elusimicrobia bacterium RIFOXYB2_FULL_49_7 | reverse complement strand
TATTATGACACCCTTTCTCGTTATACCTTGGCTCCAAATGATACTATCAACCTAACGCTCTATGCCCTTGTTTTCAGTGTTAATAACGGAGCCGCCACCTATATCGGTCTTGACGCTCAAGCAGACTGGATCGTCAACAGCAGCATCATCGGCCGCTCGTTTTCCCGTACGGATAATTCTCAATTGACCTATAACAATACCCTGGCTCCTCGGACCGACAACATTTCTTTAAGCGGCGCCACCGGAACACAAACCCTGACCATTGTCTGGAGTTACGGTTCGGAACGCCGTCTGAGTCTTGAGTCGCAACCGGGCATTATTAACGACAATACGGGCTCTCTTCCTGAAAAGACACAAATCATCCTGGATCCTACTATCTCCGCTGATCAAGCACATGCCGTGGTACGGGATCAATTCGGCAATTACATCCCCTTTTCCGGAACAATAACCTGGTCTGTCCCGGATGCAGGTTATGATGCCAACATCTCGATTACGGCAACCGGCACTCCTTGTGTTGTCACTCGTCTGCAAGTCAGAAATCTAACTTATAAGCTTTATGGTGTTGTTCCAACAGGAGAGGTCGTCGGCGGTATCACCCTCTCAAATCCAATAAAAGACAGTTTAACGATTATTATGACAGCCATCGGATTTGACGGAATCACCATTCGCGTACAAAGCGGAGAAATCCGGGACACCTCCGGTACGGTTTATACCTTCTCTACCGACTTGCCAAGCGATCGCGTTGTGGAACTCCGGGCAAATACGGATCGTCCCCGGTTTGCGGCTTATAGTCATAAGCTGGGTCAATCTTTAAGCTTCCCAACGGAATACGAGGAAAATCAGAATGTAGTCTGGTCTGTCACCAATACGGCACCTTTTTTAACGGATCCAGGGAAGACCGGTTTTGTGGTTGAGCTGTCGCCGAGATATGCCGTGGATCTGGATACGCTGATTGCGGAATACGATTACGGCGGTACCTTTTTCCGGGATACAGTGCTTTTTCGGGTTAAGCCGGGCTATCCCTCGAACATACTGATGACACTTCCCAGCACGATTGTTGCCGGCGAAACAGAGCCCTTTTCGATTGTCCTAATCGATGCGAACGGAGATACGGTCACGGATCCGGCTCTTTTCCCGCAAAAAATATTGGTTTGGGCCAGCGATACGACTGTTGCCGTAGATTGGGGAAACGGCTTTGAAGACGGTTTTGATAGTGTTTATTATTCGGAGTTTCCCATTACATTTGGCCAAGGAATCTCCATAGATTCAATTAAATCCTTGCTGGCCGGCACCTCATGGGTAAAGGTGGCTCTTATCACAGCCATTGGCGAAACCCTTTATTATGCAGATACCTTTACCGTTTATCCGGGCGCCGCAAACAACCTTTCTATTGTCAAACAAGGCAGTAGCATAGATCTCATTGCAGATACGTTAGGGTTAAACGCCTCGACCGGTTACTATGAAGCCCTTCTTTTTGACTCGTATGGCAACCGAATTAATGACCCCGCCGTTTTAATTAATATCACTTGGTCCGCTCTTGGTACCCTGGACACCTCCAGCGCAGCTTTCCGTCCAAACCTCTACCGGTTGACTTATTATGCGCCTTCTATCAGCGCTTCGGGTCGTATCCTGGCCAATTATTCTTCTACCATAAAGGATTCCTTTCATCTTTCTATTTTTGCGACCGCAAGAATATCCCGTATCATTACACATGAATGGATAGCAGATACGTCCATTACTACGGGTTTGACCGTTAATCAGATATTGTCTGATCTTGGGCTTTCAACCGCCATCTCCCTTGACAATGCAACCAAGCTCGACACCTTGAGAAACAGAGGCTATTTCCCCTATCAAGACGGCTATCTCGACTATCTTGACATTACTCTATCAAGCGAGGTTTATCTCTCTCTTAGTGCTCTCAATCGGATTTCTTATGCACTGATAGATAGCCAGGAAATCGTCTGGCACGGACTATTTAATAAGGGCGCAGCATCGGCCTCCCTTTATTCAATTGTTCCAATTGACGGGAAAACAAACACGTCAACCGATTCTACGCACAGCCGCTACCGTCTCTGGCTAAAACCGTCATTTCTTATTCGGAATAATTTTGAACGCCGCGCCTTTGTGGAATGCCTGGAAACAGGTTTCCTGCCTTCGATTGTCATCAACAATAATATTGTCGAAACCCAAAATCCGGCCGGCATCACCTTTGGTTCAGCCGACACCTACACATTCGGTGCTTCCGTTTCCGTTGACTCTGCGGATCCGGTTATCAGCAAAGCTCTCTACTACGACAACCGATGCGATAATACGGCAAACAAACTCGAAATTTATTTCAGCGAACCGGTCAAATCTTTTCCAAACGTCCGTTCAACCTTATCTAATTTCCGCCACATTTTGGCCTTTGGCGTCAGAAAAGCAAATCCGGTCGGCCCGGAAAGAACAGACTTCATGGCGGATCATTTCATTGTAGATTCCGCGGTATGTCTTACGACAAAAATGTATGCCAATAAATATGAAACCAGCAACTATATTGATGGCAACACCCAGCAAATGGTCTGTTACACCCTATATCTAGCTGACACAGCCTCTGCCATTGAGCTTCTTTCGGCTGCCGGTAACGCAATTCATCTGGCCCTACCTCAACAGCCGGCAGATCGTCAAGTATACGATGTTTCAGCATCTGAAAATTGCGGTAATGAAGCAAAAAATAAGTGGGTCCCAATTACCACGGGTATTACTTTAAATGGCGCTATTTGTGATGTGGCAAAAATTACGGAATCAAAGGTGACCGATGCCGTTAATTTCACATGGACCGGCAATCAGCCTCTTTTTCCCTATTGGGGTCCAACCATTACCAATCCCTATGGAGATTCGGACCCGACACGTCCTCCTGAGCCGATTCACATTCAAGTGCAGATCTTTGATCTTCTTGGAAATCTGGTGGCCTCTCCTGATAAGAATCCCTGCCTTGGGGTCACCATTGAACCTGACGTTTTCCAACAAACAGATGGTTCTTATTCTAAAACCTATCGGCTCGGGTATGATTTGTTGATTCAATCCGGCAGCGGATCCCCCTGCGGCATAGTCCCGGCCTGGAATGCGCTTAATAATAAGGGCAGAATGGTCGCTCCGGGCGGTTATCTGGTCAAAGTATTGGTGGATAATCAGGTAAATAAGCCGGAAAGTGTTGATCTTAAACTAATCATGGGAAGATAGAGAGTCAAAGAAAATGATTTGGAAATGGAAAGAGCTGTCACGCGCCTTTACTAAAAAACCGGGAGAATTTATGCGATCTTATACCCTTGTAGTGCTTGTATTGATATTCGCGGGTCTGACAGAAGCCCAGGTGTCGGTTAATTCAAACGGATTTCAGCACACAGTGTATTGGAATGCCGGTGACAGCACATTGTATCATGTATCAACGAGCGGAGGAGTGAGTGACACCCATTTGGTGAAGCATTATCGCAGTCGTTTTTTGTCTACTGATGCCACCATTGACATCGGTGTTTCTGATATTGTTTCCAGTCTTTGTCCCAACAGCATCTATCAACCTCGGACTTCTGCAAAAGCGCCACTGACACCCAGCTCTAATGATTCCATTGAAGTTCGTTCTGATACGGTATTTTACTCATATAAACTTGAGCGAATGAGTCCGGTTATTACTTTATTTGACACCTTAATCCGCGTTCATCTTGGAGAGGGAGCGAATCATACAGGTGAGATTTCTTCAAGCATGAGATATATCAACAAATTTGATTATTTGGTTGTAAACGGCATCCGTTGCCAGGTAAAAGAGGTGACAAACGAAAACGGTTATTCTAACACGGACATGGTGGTATTGGTTGAAAAGCAATGTCCTGTCGGAAATGACATGCAGGTGAATGCTGTTTTCCGGACGCTTCCTTGTTTAAAGACACTTTCCCGGAATCAGGATTACCGTCTTTTGGCAGACCCGAATTTTCAGAATAAGTTGTTTTTATTTTACATCAGTGACAGTGGGCGGGTTATTTCCCAGGTTTCCTGGGACAATGGTTTGACATGGGAGGAATGGTATGATGCGCGTCAGAATACAATCATGACGGATTCTTCGGGTGCGCGTTCGGGTTTAAGTGCTTCCATTAATTCTTCAGGCTTGATAACGCTTTCCTGGACCGGGAATGGGTCTGGCACCACGCTTCAAGCACCTGCTTCGATGAATGTAACGACTTATTATATTAATCCTTCAGGGAACAAGCTTGATGATGCAAGTTCTCGTGACGGCAGTCTGAGTCAACCGTTCAATTCAATGGATCGTGCATTTACGGCAATGATCATGAATGAAAAGGCGGTGACCTATGAGTATGCGCGGTTGCAGGATTATGGGGCCAGCGGTAGAGATCCCAATTATACCCGTGCCGTGGCTTCTCGTTCTTATGTGATTAAGTTGTTGCCGGGCATTCACCAACCTCACTGGAAGGATGCGGATACAGCGAACAATCAATATACGAATTCCACTCATTTGAATCGTCTTATTTTTCCGGACTGGGATCGTTCGTTGACAATAGAATCCTATGGAAATGAGGTTAAAGATTATGCTGTTATTGCAGATGTGGATCTTGGCGGAGGCTATGGTTCTCACTATTTCGCTTTTTTTGGCAGTACCAGCACCAGCAAGGCAACGAACATTGTTAACACCTACCCCATGGAAGTAGGGCACATTACGCTTAATAAGTTAAAGGTGACAACGCTTTTCCGGTCAACCGAAGAACAGGCTTCCGAAAGATTTTTTCTTCTTCCTGCGCACTTCATTCAATGCTCGAATATTCGAGTCATGAACAGCTTGTTTTACAGCATGGATTCCACCCCATGGATTACTTATCACAAACGTTCTCTTGACAACCTATTCGGAACATTGGAAATAAGTTCTTTTCGCTACTACAACCATGTAGATAACTTCGCTTTTGTAAATAATATCTTTTCCAGCCTTCAGAGCAGCTATTATAGAGGCAACACAAGGACCTATCCGGATGATTATAGCGGCGGGTATATTTTTGCGCACAATACCTTTTTCAATCATCGGGAATATTGGGAGTATTTCAATAATCCAAATTATGTTTTCATCCCCAAGCTTCAATCCATTAATAACCTTTATCAGGGCTCTTGCGTTGTTCCACAGACATCGAATTTTTTACGGGCGCCTTCTGTCGGCAATCTAAGAAGCTGTATTAAACGAATTGGGGAAGCAGGCTATGTGGATACGGTTTTTACAGACTCTCTTTTTTATCGTTCTACGTTTTGCAAACCGGATGCAAATCGCGGCATTCATTCTAAAGCTATTCCGAGTGCAGCCTTGGATTCTGCGTTTCACACGGATTATTACCAAATTCCCCGTTCCGCATCAGGTACGCCAGGCGCCTGCCTGCCCGGCCCGGCCAATCCTTTAACGCTGTCAGCGGAAACAGATCCTGCTCTACCGGCTCAATATATTACGATTTCCATTGATAGTCAATCTGCTCTTGTTGGGGTGGACACCTTTATTCTTTTTCGGGATTCTACCGGTTACGTTATGGATATTACCCACTTTCCTGACACCGCGTTTAATTTGGATAATTTACCGGCTTCATACAGGTCGCACAATTTGTTTTCAACCCGTTATTATTACACAATAGCGGCCGGCAAGAAGATGGCGAACGGGTTTGTCAACTGGACAACAATTGACACCTTGCTAAACAGTACTATCGCTACGGTACGCGATCAGTTTCCGCCGGAATCAACTTATTATTGCGATTCCACTTATGTAGGGTCGGACACGATTCATTTCCGGCTGCGTTCCCCGTTTCCCTACGGGTATGATCTGTACGGTTCATGGCGGATGCAGGTTCCTATTTCTCAGCATGATATCAGTCGGCTTTGGATTTATTTCGGGACAGATACGACAACGCTTTTCAATGCCATATCAGCGAATGATTCTTCAATTTACGATACGGTCTTCAGTTTTATTGATACCGTGATTGCCGCCTATACTGACACGACCTATTTAGACAGTACGATACTCAAGTATTCGGGCTTGTCGCAGAATACCGATTATTTTTGCGCGGTGGTAACACAAGATTCCAGCGGCAATTTTTGTCGTGCGGATACGGTCCGCAAGCATTTGAGCAAGTTAACAACACATATGGCGCCGCCGAATGTCCTGCATATTTCTGCGACCACGGTCAGCCGCGCCCGATTTGACAGCCTCACAGTGACACTCTCCGGATTTTCAAGTCTTCCTGGGTTGCCGGCCACCCATGACAGTGTCAAACTTTTCGTTCGTCATCAAACCCTGCCGTCGGACCGATATGTTCTTGATCCCAGTACGGAAATCAATGCGTTTACAGGATTCAAGGATACCATCGTCAATATCACCGGCATAACCGGTGATACAAAGGTGGTTGGATTGCGCGGGCTATTACAGGACACCTCCTATTTTCTAAGCGTGACGATTCAGAGTCTGGAAGGGTTTTATTCACGTATTGCGGAAGGAGTCAACACCTGTTCAACCCGGACCTTGCCGCCCGAAGACATCACACCGCCCGATGTCAGCGGTCTGACGCTGCAGGTTTCCAATACCGCGACCCAACCGGAACTCAATCTGCAATATAAAGTCAAGAATCTGAACACAATCACAGGGCGTGACAGAGATTCTCTGTGGCTAAAAGTCATGTGGTCCACCTCTCTTGCCGATGTGGCGGATCCTCACCGGGATATTTTAGGAGACACCATTTATTCTCCCGCCTTTCTAAATGGGAAGGATTCCATTTCCGAGGTCGCATCAAACAGTAAAGGCATTTATCCGGGTCATCAATACTATTTTCGTGCTTTTGCACGGGACAGTGCCATGCAATGGTCTCTGGCAGTCAACAATCTTTTGGATTCCGGCACCACTCCCTCCAATGCGACCCGTCCACTAAACAACTTCAGTTGGGACATTCAGGACAGTGGCTTCAATGTCTTGACCGTCTCTATTCCCTCGGAATTCTCCGTTGATGATCATCCGGAAACCATTGATGGGGATGACATAGAAGGCGTTGGGATATGGGTGCTGCCCGCCCGAGATGGGTATTCGGATACCACCAATTTCAATGCCATTGTCGATCAGGGTCACCCCACCTTCTGGGTTGATTCTTCAAATATGTATCTCCTGGTCCGAAAAGATACGCTTGTTCATCGAACTCCTTATTATGTCCTCGGTTCTCCAAAAAACAAGTTCGGCAACTGGGGTACTGTCGCATTAGGAGTCAGCGCCCTTAAAATCGTCACACCCTTTGATTCCACACTGGTGACACGTCCAGTTGGCGACAGCATTAAAGGTTTTGCCATGACAGTCATGAAGGCAGCGGATTCCGTCAAAATATCCTTTAATGTCAGCAGTTACCAAGCGTATAATCTCGGTGTCGACACCATGATTCGTTATGACAGCCTTGTCCTCTATTACCGGACCGATGGGACTTATCCTGTCCGTTCCGGGAGCAGCATTACCGGAAATCGTCTGGGCGGTTTTAAAATTGACCCTACCCATTTGGGTGTCAACAATGTTTCCTTGGGAGGAGTCAATTGTTTAACCCGTTATTATTTTTCCGCCTTCTTGGTAAATGAGGTTCCGCTTGCACCCAAATACATCAATCGATATTCCGATGCGGTGGCTACGGCCCAAGCAGGTTCCCTTCAGCCGCCGTGCGCAGTGTCTAATCAATTGGTATTGGACGCCGATGTACCCAACCCCACTTCTGCTACTGTTAGGGTTCATTGGACCTGGACAGGTGAAGTCAGCGACAGCCCGGAGCATATTCTTTTGCTTTATAGGATTCCCTCACAGGGCGACATGTTAGTTCCACCAACCTCTTATGGGGACGGCCTTTTCGGTAAACTTCCCTTTTACAATGTCAAATCGTCCCCGGACCAAGTGGAGGGGGAACTCTATTTGCAGAACCTCTATTTTGAGCGGACCTATCTGATCGCAGCGTACAACGGAACAAGCGATACCGTCTGGTCCACCTCTCCCATCAGTACGCTAACCAGCGGTCCGTGGGATACGGTAAGTACTCCGGATTCCCCTGAAGAGGGCCCTCAAAACGAATTGAGTCTTTCCGCAACCGCGGTCAATTCCAGAACGATACGGCTGGATTGGTCAGACCCGAACGGGACATTGACAAATCTCAAGTCCGGCTATGACAGTCTGACCATTTTATTCGGATATAAGACCAATGCAAGTGAGCCTTATGTATGGATACCGGCAGCCGATACGGGCGAGGTGCTTTCCAAAGATAGTTTGATTTGGGCCGGCAATATTGACCCGCAAAATCCGGTCATCTCCAACAAGACGTATTATCTGGTCATTGCACCGGCCAACCAATACTTTGCCGTTAAAGATACGCATGCTTTGGCGCGTGATACGATTACTTTGACGGTGCCGAACGCGCCGGTGGAAAGTCTGTCCATGGGTCCCTTGAGCGATACGGCATTTTATGTGGACTATCATCTCCTGAACAATCAGGACCCGTCCGACCTCATCGCCCAAGACGCTTATCTCAAAAACGGTCTTTTATTAGTCAGTGATACCGGTATCATTGATACCAATATTTTCAGTAATGAAGATATCACCCGAGACATCATCAACGGGACAAACAACCGTTCCGGACGAGGCTTGTCAGATACCACGTTCATTGCCACTAACTTCGGGTTGGCATCCACACTGCCTGTCAAGATCGGAATGGTCGGTGAGCAGATCTATTTGAATAAAATGCATTATGTCTCCTTTGCCCTGTTAACAGACGACTTTACACCCGGAAAACCCCGTTTCGTTGATTCCATTTCCTATGTGTTGGCAGATCCCTGGTTCGACTTACTGACCATGGCGCAGATCAACGATTCCTTTATTCGCGTTACCTTCCGGGCCAATGATGCCGTCGATCCGGAATTGGCCCTTAAAATCCAATACACCTTGAATGATACGGCATTAACAACTTCGTTGCGCGATTTTCAATCCGGCAATTTCCGTTCCGGATATTATTCGGATGTCTACAATACCCACATTGTTCCCGAAAGTACTTATACGGCCTATATCCGTATTACATCCGCTTCTCTCTTTTACGATGCCTCCAATACAAGACGTAGTCTGGCCAATACGGATACCAACACGTTATCTATTGCCTTTTCTTTAAGCGACCAAATGGGCCCGGTTCCTGCGGCGTCAGATACCTTATACAAGCGTTCGCTTATTGTGGATGCCCGTCCCCCTTCACCGGCCAACCATTCCCTAAAAGTGGTTCTTAACGTGGATGCGCCGAACCAAATCCTGCACATTATGGCCATCAGCGACACGACCGAACTGGATACCATCAGACTGTCCAGAACAGACCCTCAAAATCTGGATTCAATTATCGTCGTTACCTCGGACACCACCCGCATTACGGTCGCCAATACGTATGGCGCCTATATGCGCTTCCTTGACAGGTTCCAAAATCATTACGATACAACCTACTTCCTGCCCGGTTGGAACCCCGGGGATAATCAGGGAGAGGTCATCCTGCCCGGCGAATCCCAATCCTACAACAATGGTGATTTCATCATTTCCCTTCCCATCTTGACCTATTCTGACACGGTGCGCTCTCTTGTGGAAGCCCTTCGTACGGATACCGTCCGCTATTACAGCAGTGTTTTCGCCTTTCCTACCGCCACCTTTAACACCCTTGTCAGTAACGGTCTTTCCTACGCGAATCCCGGAGGATATGCCATTGCCGTTTCCTTCCCCAAAGCGGATGATCTGTCGATGTGGGAAAAAGGCATCACCCTCAGCTTTGTTGTTGATACCACGCTTCCCGGTTTTGACCCGGAATTGGTCGCCGTCTATAAATGGAATAAGCTGAATGGAACCATCGAATATGTCGGTGGTGAATATGATGCCGTGCAAAACAAGTTAGTGATAGCCAATCAAACCTTTCCGGGGGTAACGGATATCGCTAATGCGACCACCTCGGATTCCGTGTTCTACTTTGTTTCCATTGATACCGCCAAAGTCCGTATCGATGGGTCCGGAAGCACGCTCACGCTGAATTCAAGCAGCGATTCCCTTTACCTTCGCTTTCAGGCCACGGATAACACCGTCAACTTGACTGCTGAGGTCAAGCTTTTGGCGTATAATGAAGGAACCGGTTTCGTGGATCTCTTTTCTCAGTCATTGTCTCATCAGACCCAAGTTTCATTGGATACCGCCATTTCAATCGGAAATTTGGTATCAGATGAAGCCATTAAGCAAGGCATTTTTGCCGCCTTTTGGGTTACGGATCGAAACAGCAACAATCGCACATATCGCCAATATCGCTATATGCGCTGCACAAAAACATTCGACAGCGTACAAGTAACCTATCGGGATGTGGATAATCAGTATCAATTATTGAGCCTCCCCTATGACTTGCCCGAAGAAAACAGGGATATCCTTTATGTGATGAAGGATTATTCAAAAGGTATCTACGATCGAGAAAGGTTTCGCCTATTCAAAAAAGATACTGCCACGGCAAGTGGCATTATCGAGTTTCATCCCTCGACAAAAGGAAAAGAGGGCGTAGAAGCGGATCCCGCCTTTAAAGTCAAATCCGGTGAATCTTTCTTTATGATTGCCCGTGAATTCGGGGATAAGGAAATACCGTTGAACATCCTTTCGGCAACCACCCCGCAAATCAATGTACCCAACAAAGGCTTTCTCCTGAAACATGCCACGATCGAAGGATGGTATCTCTGCGCTGCACCCTTCCTCGGCGAAGTCAGTCTAACCGCCATGAAAAACGTCTCTGTCACCGGTTCCACCCGTCCCGCTTTGGATGTCCGTCTATTCATCATTAATGATTCCATACCCACCCTTCCCTCTTGGGAACCCGTTTATAGCCAATCCCTTCTCGCCACAGACTATGCACAGGGATTTGCCGTCTATCTCTATCCGGGAGACAGCTTAATCGTACCTGTTGTCAGCAATCCGGACCTGCTTAACTACGACCCATATGCAAGCAAGTCCATTTCGGACAATACCGGTTGGTCTTTGCTGGTCTCACTTAAGGATAAGACCGGACAGGTTATCGACAAATTCAATGAAGTTGGTATCAGTGGAAACGCTTGGTCCCTGCCAGACCTTCCCTCCCTAAATAAGAACCTTTCATTTGGCATTTTGAGTGAGAAAAATACCTTGCTTTGCCGCGCAATGAAAAAAGATGAGCATCAGGGAAAAATCTGGACGCTCTTCCTCAATAATAAAGCAGAAAAAGCCTCGGATTATTCCTTCGCATTATCCCGTCTGGAATCTCTTCCGGAGGGATGGCAGGTCTGGGTAGACGACCCATCCCGTGGCTATGCCAGCAATCTGACGGGTATCAAGGGAAATTACGGCCTCTATGCCCCCAAAGGCTCAAGCCAATCTCTGAAGCTCGTTGTTGGTGATAAGGATTTTATCGCAGCCAATATCACCCGCACGGAACCGGTAAACTTCCTATTGGCCCAAAACTTTCCGAATCCATTCAATCCAATGACCACGATTCTGTATGAGGTAAAAGACTTCACTAAAGGAAGCTTTATTTCAGAAACCCATGTATCCCTCAAGCTCTATAACCTTCGAGGACAGTTGGTACGTACCTTGGTGAATGACGTAGCCAATCCGGGCTATAAGCAAATTCTATGGAACGGACACGACGATCATGGTAAGCTGGTGGCTTCCGGAATATACCTCTATCGCATCTCAATTAAAGGACCAAACAATAAGGAAATTTTCACCAAAACAAAACAGATGATAATGACAAAATAAAATACATAGGCTGGATAATAAAAAACACCGGAAGCGGGGAATAACTCGCTTCCGGTGTTTTTGTTAATAAATCCTGATTGTGATTTTCTCTATGATGCGAAATGCTCAAAACCGGTTGGCATTACTCTTTGCAGCCGGTTTTTAACCTTTAAAAAGACCCCGGTCCCTTTTTCGACACAACCTATTTTAAAGGCATAGGGCGAATGATATCCCGGTTGTGCCGTAAAAAGAAGCTCATATTCTTCTCCACTGGATAAGGCAAGGGAAACCGGATCCATTTTTACTTTTCCGGCAAGAGAAACCAAGCCTGGGATAGTTAACAATGCCGCTGCATCAATAATGAATCTTACACCTGAAGCCTTTGCCAAATGAGATAATTCTGAAGAAAGGCCATCGCTGATATCAATCATGGATGTCAACTTACCGCCTGCCATTAAAGCAGATACAACATCTATTCTGGAATCTGGAAATAGATGTTTTCGGATTGCCATTTTTTCAAGTCGGCCCATTTTGTGCTTTTTTTTCTTTAATAACATCCAACCAGCCAATGAATAACCTACCGGACCGGTAAGAAAAATGTCATTCCCGTATATTGCCCCCGAACGGGTGCATAAATTACGATTCTTTACCTCTCCAATCACTGTGATGGTTGCAGAGAAGTCATGCAAGGCAGCTGTGGTGTCCCCACCCATGATAGTAGCTTCGGACTTTTTGCAAACCGTCATTAAGCCACGGTAAAAAGCCATTACCTCTTTTTCTGACATGGATCGAGGAATAGAGATCGCAGAGAAAAGAGCGGTAACCTCTCCCCCCATAGCAGCAATGTCACTAATTGCCGACGCACCCGCCTTATATCCTGCCTGATAAAAGCTGGACCATTGACGATTGAAATGGATGCCTTCATTAAAGGTATCCGTTGAAATAAGAGATAAAGTCGTACCATCCTTAGGCAAGACAGCACAATCATCCCCTATGCCCAGAAATCCGGCCCGAAACGGCCGACCAATCTTGGACGCAATCCTATTAATCAACCTGAACTCACGCACCCTATCTCCTGTTATAACAAGCTACTACTACATCGCCAACATCACAATAAATACGCTTCAAGTCCAGCCGCTTTTTGACGATAATAGTAATGGAGAAGTCTATTTATGGAAATCAACTCACTTATTAATGCAGTAACCGGCAATATGAACCTGTCTGTTACAACTTCTCTTCTAAAAAAAGCACAGGACATACCCGCTAAACAGATTAACCAACTTATCCAAGCCATGCCCAAAGCTTCACCTTCTCCCACAGGAGTTGGAAATCGCTTTGATGTCTTTGCCTGATTAATCAACAAGTTAGCATTTATTCAATTTTCAGTCTATATGGCATAATAGCCATAACTTTCTGGTTGTTCATAATGGTAAGCATACGGACAAAAGATTGGGCTGCTTTTGTCTCGCTTTCCTCTTCCATCATATTTTGAAAAAAGCCCTTCCGTTTCGGAAAGATTTCAATATCCGGATTTTCTGAATCCTTAAAACCCGCCTTGCTTTTTGCAATATCCAAGGCATCAGCTAAATCTCCGATAACATCAACCAATCCCAATTCCTTTGCTTGAATACCGGTGTAAACCCTGCCCTTACCAAGAGAATCAACATGCTCCTTTGTCATTTTCCGTCCTTGAGCCACCTTAGTTATAAAGCCGTCATAAAATTCATTAATAGCGGTCTGAATCTGTATTCGTTGCTCGTCAGTAAATTCATGGTAATCAGAAAAAACATCCGCATTACGGCCGAATTTGATTATTTCTTTTTTTATTCCGATTTTGTCATACAAACCTTTGAGTACGAATTTTCCGGTAAAAACGCCGATACTTCCTACAATGGAACCGGCATCGCTGACAATGGTATCTGCATTGCAGGCGATATAATACCCACCGGACGCAGCAACATCCCCAATGGAGACAATAACCGGCTTGCCCACCTTTTTAAGCTCCTCTACTTCATGCCAGATGATATCCGATGCAACCCCGGACCCGCCGCCGCTGTTAATACGGAACACGACCGCTTTAACCCCGGGATCCCTACGGACATTCTTGAGAAACTTAGCAATGGTTTCTGACCCCATAAATACCTCACCGGATAGTATGTCGGTAAAGGATTCTCCGGGTACAATAGTCCCTGTGGCAGCAATAACTACGATTCGCTTCTTCATACGCCATCCGGTTGTATAATAGCTGCGCTCCTCAAGATTGACTCCGCTTTCCCGTTTGGGTGAAAGCTCTGTTAACAACTGATTAAAATAGCCGGTTCGGTTGATAAACCCTTTGTCCACCGCCTCTTTCAGTGAAAGATTGCCTAAATCGATAGCCTCCAGAACCTTTTGCCGCTCAATATCCCGGGCATTGGCAATACCGTCAACCAAGTGGTCGAAAACCGACTTGAGAAGAGCCTCTTCATTCTCCCGGAAAGCAGGTGAAATAGAGTCACGCGTAAAGGGTTCGACCGCACTCTTATACTCGCCCACCCGTTGAAATTCCGCTTTTACGCCGATTTTATCCAAAGTACCTTTAAAAAAGGTAATTTCCGCCCTAACACCCGCGACCATCCATGCTCCGCCAGGAGCCACGACAATTTCATCTCCAGCGCATGCCAGATAGTATTCCAGGAGTTCAACATCATCCAAATAACAGACAACCCGTTTTCCTGCAATCCGGAGGTCCAGGATTGCGTTGCGAATCTCCTCCACCATACCGAGACCGGATTGAATATTGCCTATCTTGAGGATAATCGAACGAATATCTTCGTCGTTAGCGGCATTTCTAAGCTGTGTCAGCACACGTCCCAAAGGCTGCGCACCCGCACCTCCAAAGAGACTGAATTCCGGATAAATATCCAGGAACTCCCCACTGATTTCAATCACAGCGGTCTGCCCGGGCAAAGGGACGATAGAGGATTTACGATCGACCCCGACCCAAACAGAGAAACGTCCTTCACCCTTTTTTTTATTAATGGGAAAAAGTGCACCTCCTTGGAAATTAGGCAAACTGAAGGAGAGGCCGGCGGAATAAAATTCTGATTTAAGTTCCGCCTTTCCCGTTAAAACAAGTCCTCCCAGATCAAACTCCGCTCCAACAGCCGGAAATAGAGTTTGATTAATATGTGTCATATCATAATGGATCGTTGCAAATTCAACCGGTCGAACAGCCACGCTGGCAGTCATTGCAGTCACCTCATCAACCCCACCGTGGATAAAGTTATCAGTTGCAACACCCAAGGAAAGGAAACTGAAAGGTCGGTACAGGAAACCGATATCGTAGTTATAGTAATCGTCACGCTCCGTGTCAACATATCCGGTACGCATACCAATAGAAAGCCCCCTACCCAGGCGAAAACCATTTGCGAGATAAAATGCACGAATTCCGTTTTTTGAATAAAAACCGAGTCCAAAACCTTTGATGGACAGCCCTCCTTCCATACCACTATCCGGATGAAAACCAGACCGGAGTGCCATATTGGCATTCCGATAGGTAGCCAGCCCGGCAGGATTAGCTATAACGGATAGCGCATTATCGGTTATAGAAGGCGATAAATCGAGGTCTGCCGCAACAATCGGCAGCACACACAGCAAGATTAGAAGCATTTTTTTCATATTGGAAAAGATAATTATTATATTCTTATCAATTCATGAAAATTACGATTTTCTTCTTATCTTGCCTTTTTTTCTTTGTCTCCTGGCTTTGGACCATGCCGGCCTCCCCCGCTATTCCGTTAAGCGATCCGGTCTACTCTTTTCTTCAGAGAATTCATCTTCGCCATAATTTTGAGAGCACTTCGTTCAATACCCTTCCTTGGTCGCGTAATGTAACTGCCGCTTTTCTGAAATCCCTTAACACAAGAGCTCGGAACGGAGAAATTCAGCTCTTGTCCGTGGAAAAAGAGGAATTGGATTATTTCCTTGATCGATTTCGGATGGAGCTTCCAAATTCAGGCGCTAATATCGGTCCAGCCCTTTACCCGCCCCTTTATCAATATTCAGACTCCCTTGGATATAACCGCCTTGTAATAAACTTGGGTCTCAAAGATTCCATCGGTCATTTTTCCGACAATGGGACCTCTTACAATACCCTTCTTTTATACGGAGGTATGCGCGGGGTTATTCAAGATAAAATTGCTTTTTTCGCCCTTGCCGAAGTAGGCAATGAATCGAGTAATCGTAAACGCTACCCCCCCCATGACTACAATCCGGAACACGGTTATCCCTACAACATCTTCCGGGATAGTGTAGCATCAGATAAAAAATCCTGGGATACCTTTGAAAGCGGTCTTTTTTTTGAATCAAAAACCTATGGCCTGTCCCTATCCGTGGACAAGATGAAATGGGGACCAGCGCAATTCAGTCCGCTTCTACTGTCCGGCAACTGGCCGCCTATGGGTTCCCTTCGCGCCTATGCTAACCTTTCTCGATTTCATTACCTACAGACCATCAACCTCATCAAAGGGGAACGTTTTCGGGATAAGTTCCTTTTTGCCCACCGCGTGGAATGTCAATTACCATGGAATATCCAAGCTGCGGTCAATGAAGCCGTGGTCTATGGTGATCGTACGCCGGACGGGGACACGACCAGGCCGGAATGGTCCGCTTTCGACGAACGCAGCCTGGATGCCATTTACGCCATTCCCTTTGTCCCCTATTTTTTTGCTCAACATTACAACGGTGATCGTGATAATACTCTGCTTTCTTTCGATCTGTCGGTCCATCCGATGGACGGCTTGGAATTCTATAGCGAACTTTTAATTGACGATTTAAAAAGTCCTGCCAGCTTTTTTGAAAAGAAATGGTATAATAAATGGGGCCTTACACTTGGAAGCCGGTACGCCCTTCCGCTCTTGTTTGCGGACATGATTTTCTCAGCGGAATACTCGCGCATCGAACCATGGGTCTATACCCACTTTTTCGGTGAAAGTCACCGTTTCCGGCACTACGGTTCTCCCATCGGCAGCTTTCTTGGCCCCAATTCAGACGGCCTTTTTCTTCGGCTGGAGCTCATGCCTCATCGGCGCACATCAGCAGCCCTCTCTTTTTCGCAAACCCGCCATGGAGACGGTCCGGGAAGTCGAATCACGGACTATCATCGAGATGGGATCGATTCCGATAACAAGCAATTCTTGCAAGGGAAAATCACCCAAACACAATGGTGCGGGCTTGAATTGCAACAGGAATGGTTGAAACGGTTTGAAGTCCGCCTGAATTACGATCAATCCATTTCCGGAAATAAAAACGCTATTTTTTCCACAACATTTGATTTCTTCTGGTAAGAACGCACCTTATTTAATCAGTGACATTCTGCGTGCGCTATGGTATCGGAGCTTTCCTTTTTCATCTTGCACAGAGATTTGATAGATATAAATACCTGAGCTGACGGTTTTTCCGGATAAATCGCATCCATTCCAGGTTACTTTTCGGCATCCGGGGCGGGCGGTTCCATCCAAGAGTCGCACCACCTTTTGTCCGGCAATATTATAGACATCCATGGTCAGTCGAGTTTTGCTGACCCATCGTCCTTTTGTAAAGTCTGGAATCTGGTAGATAATGGAGGTGACGGGATTAAAGGGATTGGGGAAATTCCCCTTCAGGCTGAAGGTTTCCGGCAGCGGCCGGTTCACGCGGCTCAATACAAAGGCGCTATCTCCAGCCACCACATGAAAGAGCTGTTCATCATGGCCTTCCATGTCAAACCGGTAGAGGCCCGGTTCTTTTTTCACATCAACGGAATAACCTCTGAGCGGATCATCCACATAGACCAGTGTTCCTTCCGGCACCTGCATCAGATCTGAAAAGCGCAGTTCCATATCCGACTTCAATCCGCTGTTTTTACGGACATTGAGTGTCCAGACCCGACCGTTTTCCGTTTTTTTCTTCCCCGCATAACTCATCAGAACACGATTCTCAACAAACCCCGCCTCGTATTGCATTCCGGGCATGACTAAATCAGGCAACAAATAATCCGCACGGGTGAATCCGAAGCCATTGAAATCATCGACACAACGGGAAGCGCCGGAAACAAGCTCATTCAGACTCAGGTTGACCATCCATTCCCCTTGCTCGGGCGATACCAACGCGCGGGCCGCCCGTTTCGGCGCCCGTTTTGCCATAAAATTAGCGTCTTCCGTAATGGGCACAACAAGGGTATCCCCTGGATACAGATAGGTTAGAAACCCCTGGCCGTATCCGGGAGAGGATTTATAAGCCGTATACGTGGCCGTGTCCTTCTTAAAGGCGCCATTTTCCAATTTCCACATACGCTCGTTCAGAGAGACGCGGTTGGCGCCCGGCGCACTGTAGGAGGCTGTCACAATGGACGATTGACGGATGGAACCCATGAACGGCAGAGAGACCAAACGCCAACCGCCGCTGCTTCCGCCGGTGGCCAGTACAAACCCGCTGCCATTGGTGTTGTTCTTGATGAAAGAAGCGTTCGCCCGGCCTGTCTTGAAAGCGATTTCCTTTTCCGAATGGGCAATGAGCAGGAAGGAACGTCCTGCCTGAGCCTCGAATTCCGAACGTCCTTTGCTATATTCAATAAACCGATCTCCGATTAAGGCATATAAGCGATACCGGGCCGGATCATAAATGCCGTGAACGCTGCTCAAGTTCTGGACAATATCCTTTTTTTCCTTCAGTTCTGCGGTAATGGAAACAATCTGCCAGTTCTTCAGACCGCTATAGGTTCCGCTAACCGACTCTTTGGAAACGGAATCCGAATAAAAATAGTATTTCGTCTTGCCGTCGCTGACCTTAAAGGACATGAAAAGGCCGGTGGAATCCACTTTTCCAAAAGCGCTTTTCACCTTATCCGAGACGTCAAGCGTACAGACCACCATGGTATCCGGAGTGGTCTTGACGCTCCCCCGCTTGCCCGAATTCAAACGGACGGTTGCCGTGTCGAATAACGGAAAGAGCGTATCCGCATTAAAGGTAAAGACGCGTAAGGCGGCATCCAGATACACGTTATTGTCCGACACGCTAAGAATGGCATAGGCCGATGTATCCGTTGCGGTCCGACGATAGCGCAAGCCGGTCCGGTTGAAATAAATGACCGGTGTGCGCATATCCTTGGCCACCACGAATCTGACCGTATCGTTGCTGCTCGGAATGGCGGTTGATGAAGAACGCCAAATCGGGGACGTAAAGCCGCTCAATGTCACATAGCCGCTGGTATCCGCCTGCCCACCCAGATATTCCAGCGAACCATCCGGATAAAGACGGAACAGCTTCAACGTACTGTCATAGGTGGAATCGAAACGGAGGCTGATATTCAAGCCGTTCTGATACAGTTCGACCAAAGAACTGCCCGTCATTTCCGTCAGAAACCAATAAGATAAGGGTTGGACTCTTTCAAAACCTTTTGTCTTAAAACTTGCCGGAATAAGCGCTGTTTGTGAAAGGCCTACATGCAAATAAGAGCTTTGCAGAATGCCCGGCAAGGTCTGAAAGCTGTTTTTGATGACAGTGATCTTGACACTTCCGTTATCCACGGTATAGGGAAGCTTTTCCGTAAAGGTGCGCTGGTAAAGGCTATCCATGCCTTCGACCAACACGGAGAAATCCGCCCAAGCCGTATCATGGTAATTGCCGTAACCATCCAGGAAGCGGACAAAAACGGAATTTGAACCGGTGTTGGAAAAGGTAGTTCGACTGCCCGCAGCGCCATACGCAAGAGTGTCCAATAGCGAATCGCTGCGCACCCCCCAGATGAGGGTGGATAAATCCCCTACCCCGGAAGCCGTGGTCGTGCAACTCATGGTTTGAGTCAGACGGCGGTAACCCAGACGGAAAGAGACCGTGGAAGGGGCTTTTCGGTCCACCCCCATTGAAATACTATAGGACGTATCTGAAAGTGTCTGCGTGGCGGGCATTCTATCCGAAACCAGGAAACGGAGTAGGAGGCGGCCGGTATCACTGTTGTCCAATTTCCGGATTTCAGGGTCCTGAACATTGAGACGCACATAAGCCGTGCAAGGTTGATTGACAGGGAGCAGAGCCGTGTCCAGCGTCAGATACCGGGAATCGGTTACGGTCTTTGGGATTTTCCTATCCGCACTGGCGGAATTAACACCGTACAAGGTGAGAATGCGGACACTATCCTCGGTGGTGTCCCGGGGTACAAAAACCAGCCTTGCCGCGGAATCATTCACCTGAGTCAACGAGAGTCCTTCGAGCCAGGGATCGTCCAAGGAGTAATGATAAGCCCCTGCAAAGAGCGGCTCAGACATCTGCCCGTAATCGAGAAGTGATGTAAAGACCGTGAGGTAATAGGTCGTATCACTCAACGCCAACGTATTGATGGACAATGCCCCGGAGGCGACATCCGTGCGGGTGGAAAGATATAACCTGTTCGAAGAGAGCGAGTCCTTGGTCGGAAGCCCCGTCTCCAGATAGCCGGACGCCTGGAGAACCACGGTAACGAATTGTACGGCAGGGTCCAATCGAAAGTTTCCATTGTTCAGGGCGGCATGCCAATCCAAGGTCATCAGATAATCGGATAGGACATTCACGGACAAGTCGGCAGAATCAAGGGACGGAACCGTTGTCCTTCCCAGAGCAAGCGAATGGTCAGCATCCACCACCGCCGCATTCCCCGCAGAATCCACAAGGGACATGGCGAAAAAGTAATTCACCCCCGGCTCCACATCAAAATAGAGCTCACCGGAATGGGATACCAGCGCAGCCGAAACCGCGGAATCGAACGGATTCACGGAAGCGGGATGGATGAATTCATCCCAACTCACATTGGAATAACCGTATCCCAACCGCAGGGTATGGTTCTCGCCGGCCTGAATGCCGGCCAAGGTCGTCGAATCCACGGACCAGGTCAGTTTCAAAGTCTTGGCATCCACGGGCACAGCTTCCAGGTCAATAGGCAACTGGGGCGGCTTACTGGTATCATTGCCCATGGGCGTCAGAATGGTCCGGCCCACATAGTTTTTGGAAAAAACAGAATCCGTACTGTATACAAAAAGAGCCACTTGATAATTCCGATTCAACACCAGACCGGAGGCAATGGTGTCTCTACCGCTGAGCGCACCCGGCTGCAAAGGCAGGGAATCAAAAGCAGGGTCATTATATACTTTCGGCGTATCCGCGCTGGTGGCATATAAGGAATACAGTATCTTGACTCCGGCCGGAAGGGTCGACACGGGTCCGTTCCATCGCCAATTGACGATAAGTGAGCAGAGCGCCGAACCGCCGCCGCCGCCGATGGCGTGCAAGTCGTCGATAATAAGATCGTTCTCCGGATAATCGCGGGTATGAACCGTACGAATCGCCTTCGCCGCCGTACCGCTGCTCCGATTCAACGGATAAGCCGTTGACAGGCTGTTCACCGTGAATGCGGCAAAAGTCAGATTGGAATCCAACGGCAGATTGGCAATGAAGGTATTCCCGGACATCTGACCGGATGACACCGGGAAAATAGCCGCCGGAAAACCATCCGTGATACCGGAAGGCGGCAGACTGCCCCCCTTGTAACGCACCACGACACTGGTTATCGGCACCGTTATTCCATTCACCATATCCGTGTACTGATAATTTGAAATCGTCATGCCAACCTGCAAGCTTCCGGGCGCGGAAAAAACCCGTGCAACCCACAAGGAACAGAGATTGGGCGGGGCCGAAATGGTGGAGGAATCAAAGGGCACGGTCAGGCCGAAATAACTCGTACCGGAACGGATGGCACCCCGGTTGCCGATGGTGTTAATCGGTGATAACGCCACATGATACCGTGCATTGTGATGCAACAGAGCATAACGGAGCGTCAAACCGGCGCTGCTGTCGATATAAATGGCCGGTGCCGCGGAATCAACACGGCGCTGCGTTATCGTATCCGGATAAATCCAAAGCCCGATTCCGGGAACCGTATCCCGGAAAGAAACCGGAATACGATTAAAGAAACCCTTGTCCCATTGAACCATCAACGTATCAAACCCGGACTGCGACACCGCATAACCGATGGAGTCATTCACCGGCCGAACCGTATCTGCCCGGGTATAACCGGTATCACTCTTGATATGCAGGGAATCCCAATTGAAAGCGCTGTCGCGCACGCAGGTGGTGAAATAATACGGCCTCCCCTGACGATTCCAAAGTGCGCCCGGAATCAGATCATACACGCTGCCTTCCAACGTATCCGCCGGAAAGGCCGACAGACTGAGATCCGAAAACTCCACCCCCAACCCGGGATTGGAAAAATTCTTGTACAAACTATCATCCGACCAATAAATGCGCAGAACGGAACGTATCCGGTCCCTGCCGGTCAGCGTATTCAATCCGCGAACCACATAATGTAATTCGCGCAACGGATTAATCACGCGCACACTGTCCACTGCAAAGGTCAGTCCCTGACCGTTCGGCGCAACCGTATCAAGCGCCACCGGCGTACGGAGCGTGCAGGTATTGGTCGGCTCAACAATGGATGAATAATTCCCCTTGGTATTGCATACGGCAATGGAAAAATAATATTTGGTATTTTGAATCAAACCGCCGATGATCACGGTGGTATCCGAAGACGCGGTGGATAAATTCAGCGTCACATAACCGGAAGCCGCATACGGGTCGAGATTACAAGCCGTCGTATTATAAAACAGACGTATCTGGCTCCGGTTCACCTCCGCGGATAAACGGTTTAAGCTGTCTATCCTGATATTCGCCACACTATAATAAGGGGCCGTACCCGACAGATGAAGCGGATTGCGCGGCAACGCAACAGTATGCATCCGGATAACGGCAAGGGTCGGGGAATAATTCCCATTCGTATCGCGCGGTGCGCACCCGATAAAATAGGTCTTTCCCGTGTCCAGACCGGAAATCTCGGGCCAATTAAATATCAAACTCCCCAACGGAAAAATCAAATCGGGCGCCATCGCCATATAATTGATCAGCAGGTAATTCGAATCACCCTGACCCACCAACGTGGATTCCCGAACCCAGAAATAAATATCGTTAATATCCTTACCCCAAAGCGGGTTATAATTCTGAACCTCCAACTGCACGGAAGTCAACGTGGAATCGCGCCGGACCAACACCAATCCGTTCACCGGTTCGTCCGTATCCATCATCAGCGAATCCGTGGCCGCGGGCGGAATGGCACCGTAAAGCACCTGATTTTTCGCCGCATCCTTCAAACCGGGCGAAACCGAGAAATATTCAAAAGCCGAATAAGCATCCGCCACCCGAATAACCACCGTGTCCCGATCACCGGTTAACAGATGACGATTCACCACCGTGTCCGGGGCCCGCAAAAAAGGGTCTGTAACAAGAGAAAGACCATGGAACAGCCGGAGAGAATCCACGTTGGGCGACAACGCACTCAGACCGCTGAGCGTCACCAAAATATTACGGTTGTCCGACGCGCTGACATAAAGATTCACGGACAAGGGGTTGCTGATCTTGGTCCAACCGGAATCCAGCGTGAGGTTACCGGACGTATTCCAATTCCCCGCACTATCCTCCACCGCCACGCCCACATGATATTTATGCGCATCCAAAAGTCCGCTGATAGTCATGACACCCGAGGCCACCGCTTCCGCACGAGTCAGCGTATCCCAGGCGGAAAGAGAACGGAAGTTCGTCACCATATTGCTGGGCACCGTATCATAGAAAAGATAGACGCTCTTGATGTCCGCCTCCAACAAAGAGGGACTTAACAGCCGGAAAGAAAGGGTGTTCGTGGTGGTGGCGGTAATGGAATCACGAATATTCAACGGTTCATCGTAATCTCCGGTAAAAAAAGAATCTATATTGGCGGAAGAAAGAGGACCATAATGCACGCCCTCCTCATAATAACGCTCATTCACCGTAAAGTAATACCAGGTCTGGCTTTGAACACCGGAAATCGGGACCGTACTGTCCGCTTGTACCAAAACCTTGCGATATTCCACAGTCGGCGTGCCGCTCGGCGTCATGAAACGGATAAGATTGCCGTTCGTACTGTAAAATAACCGCACCGTATCAACTTTGCTGTGCAGCGACAAAAGATGATGAAACGTCACGTTCAAAACACGACTGGTGCCGGATTCGGCCACCGTCGCTTTCAGCGGATTCTCCAAATCCGTAAACGAACGCCGGATTTTAACAACATCCGACCAATTCCCCAACGTATCCCGGACAGCCACGCCCACAAAATAACGGGTCGCTTCATTTAATCCGCTGAGTACGATATTGCCAAGCTGGCTCTTACTCACCACGCTCTTGGCCGTGGACCCCGTCTGATAAGTGTTCGCCAAAAGCGTACTGTCCGTATTGACATACACCCAAACAGACTCCACATCACCGCTCAAACCCGCACCGTTGAGAACCGTGATATTAAAGGAAGTGCTCGTGGTGTCCGTATAGGAAAAATCCAAAATATTCACAGGCTTGATATTGTCCACAAAAATGACCGCTTCGTTCTGACCGCTGATGCCGGCCCAATTACCGGTATAACCCGGCGACACAGACCAATAATACCGCGCATTCGTGCCCGATGGAAAACCAATCGTGTCCTGAACCGGAAAAGGAAGCGTGTAATCCATCCCCGGAACAACGGGGCTAAGAGAAGAATCCGTCACATAGGTCCCTATCTGACAGAAAAGATGAAGATGCGTGGCAAGAGGCGTGACACTGCCCAGATTATTGAAATGCACGACAATGGAATCCGATGTCGTGGAAAGACGCGACAAGGTCAGGGTCACCGGATTGGAAACCGACGCCACGATCTTCTTAATGTTAACCGTATTCGACCAGATCCCTTCACTGCTCTTTAAAGTAACCCCCAGCCAATAAACACCCCCGGGCGTAAGCGTATCTATCGACAACGGCCCCCAGGTATCCGCATAACGGGTGGTGTCCCGCCAAGCCGAAAGGGTCTTGTAATGAGTCGCCAAGCCCGTTGAATCAAGAGCAATATAAGTGAAAACGCTTTCCGCATGAACGGGCAAGCCGGCCCCATTACCCAGGGTGTAAAAAACCGTGGTGTCCGTCACGCTATTGATGGTCAATGTCGCCGTATTAATGGGCGCCGAATAATTAGCCGTGCGAACCGTGTCGCCGTTGCCCACAACGCTTCGCGTATCAATGAAACTCCAGCGGGTGCTGTTGTCTGAATTCGCCGTCATACCGCACGCCACCGTAAAACAATACTTCTGCAATCCGCTCTGCCCGGTCAAGATAAAAACACTGTCAACCAGCAAAGCAGAAGCCGACAAACGAAGTATCGGCGTATTCAACGGATTCGTCACATAAATCGTCGATTGATAGACCTGAACCGTATCCACACCGGCAGCCAAAGCTGCTGCATTGTGGACCGTCACTTGAATACTACTGTCCCCTTTCGCCGGGGTCTCAAGCACTGCAATATGAAGCGGATTCAGAGGACGGGTATAATAGAAAGTGGATACGTTAACCGCCTTGGACCAATTGCCAGCGCTATTCTTCGTCGCCACACCGAAATAATACCGCGTCTCAGGCAAAAGTCCGGAAAAACTCTTGATATCCGAACAATTACCGACAATATCCGACAAAAGAAGCGTATCCTGCGGCGTATAATCCCGGTAATAATCATTGACCAAATCCAAAGAATCCGTCACCGCAAAAATAAAAATACTGTCAATACCCAGATCATCCCCGGAAAGCTCGGCGCAATGATCCTCCAACGTATAATTCACCTGGATCGTATCAAGACCATAATTCTTAAAAGTCAACGGATTGCCCGGATAAGTAAAATCTACCGACAACTGCGCCTGATAAGCAACCGGAGAACGAAATGACCTGTTATCCGCATGATCTATCAACGTCAAATTCACCGACATCGTGTTCGGCGTAACCAAATCCGTCAGAAATAACGTGTCCATACCCAAAAATACAGCCCGCGAAATAACCGTATCTTCTTGCGAAACAGAACCGGAAAACGGATCCGTCTCGTAACCGGTCGTCCGATAAAAAATACGCACCGAATCCACGGCCGAACCCAACGTCTTGTCCGCCCACCCTATCTTGAAAATACCCGCATAACTATCCTTAAATAAATCGAACGTAACCGCATTGTTGATTTGGGTACGCATACTGTCCAACGTCGAATCCGAGGTGAATAAACCACCCGTCGTATGCGGCTTCGCTATAATGTAATACGGCGCACTCTCCGTCAACCCTGGAACCGTTATAGCCCCGCTTAATTCAGCCTTCGCCACCTTCACCGAAGGCTCCCCGGAATAAGACGCCAAAGCACTGACCCAGATATACGCAGAATCAACGTCCGAACCCAATGACGCAATACCGTAATAATGAAACGTCACACTGCTCGCCGTCGAATCCGTTCGCGAAAACAAAAGACTCACATATTCGTCCGCACCCATATCCCAGGCATTATATTCACGAAAAGCCGCATCAATATCTCCCGTGTAAAAAACCGACAAACCAACCGAATCCCCATTGTCTATCCCATCCGAACCCGTCTGCAAATGCAAATCCTCACTCCCGGAAACCGTCGAAACAAATTGCACCGCCGCGGCCTTATTTATTAGGGAACCCGTCCCAGAGGCCGTCCCATCCGAGGACATATTGTATGTGGCACTGCTAAAACTACCCGAAAAACAAGACGCCCCACAACTCAATGCAATATTATTCTTCAATACCGTCCCGGAACCGTTTGTAGAATAAATGCCGTATGTACCGGCGGCCGTATTGTAAATCGTGTTATTGTAAAGCCTTTTCCCGCTTCCACTGCCCGTTGCATCAGAAATACCGTTCCCCGTTGTATTGAAAACCAGATTATTATAAATAAGAGCATTATTTTGCGGAAACGAAATCGCAGCACCCCCGTTTCCGGATACATCCCCGTAAATCACATTGCGCCTCACAATACAATCACTCGCCCCAATCGAAATACCCACAACTGAACCCGAAGAAGAACCCCAATCCGTAAGACGAAATCCTTCAAAAACAGTATACGCATCGTTTAAACGAACCGGCACATCCGCTGTCGCAGGATCAAGCAACACACCACTCGTCCGCCCCCCTCGATGACTCTCCGCACTATCCACACTCACCCACATATAATAACTCGCATTCGTCGTCGACCCCTCAATAACCAAATTACCCGTCAAAATACCATCATCGTAACAAATACCCTTCTCCAGCCGCTGATCCCGAACCAAATTACCATCACGAGCATCCTCCCACCCCTGCAATGTCGAAAACCAGCGCCCTATCGTACCCACCCCCACAACAGGCGCAGGACTCCCATAAGCAACATACTCGCTATTCGTCACCGTTATCTCCGAAGAACTTACAACACTCTCGATCTTCCACTTATGCCCGCCGGCATCCGTAAAACAATCCTTGCTGAAAATACGCCCCGTCACAGGCGTACCCGAAAAGGTCACCGCCCAAGGACCCGAACCCGTCACAGTTAAAACCGTCACCGGAATGTCCGACAACGTACCGATACTGTATTCGTTAATACCGGATTTCAAACGAGATGTATAAACACCATATACCTGCGGAAAATACCAGTTCGGCAACGAATCCATCTCACTCGTAATGTATTGCGTAATAGCAAAATTCGCAT
>Ga0156536_1186_pt1 | contig 27906 bp, 22 predicted proteins | sample RifOxyB2_FD_111931 | JGI IMG/M metagenome (GOLD analysis project Ga0156536, IMG submission 111931) | Elusimicrobia bacterium RIFOXYB2_FULL_49_7 | reverse complement strand
GGTCATCGTTCTTGACACGTTCGGGGAACTGACGGATTTCTTTGCCTTGGCGAGCATGGCCTTTGTGGGCGGCACGCTTATTCCGCACGGCGGCCACAATCTGCTTGAACCGCTGCCGTATTGTGTTCCGGTTTGTTTTGGTCCTTATTTTGATACGCAGAAGGAGAGTGCGCGCATCTTGTTTGCCAACCAATGCGGCGAAATGGTTCAGGATGAAGAGGCGCTTTTTGTTTTTCTATCGGATCTCTTATCTCATCCGTCGCGTCGTGAGGACATGGTGGCGCGGATACGCACGCTGTTATCAAAGACCGACATCAAGATAAAAGCGAATCTGGACTTGATCTGAATTACGGGCTTATTGTATAATATTTTCATGCCGGTCAATGTTCAGGAAGTCAAAAAGCGGCTTACTCTCCTTCTCAAGGAAGATAATCTCGTCAACGAGTATATCCGGCGCTTCGGCCCCGTCATTGATATCAAGAACATCAAAGCGATCAAAGAGGAGAAGGAGTCCGCCCGAAACGAGACACCCTCTGCTGCAGAGGAAAAAGGAATTGATCCCATTTTTGAGATCACCGTTTCTTGCCCGGTCTGCAATTACGAAACGATTACCGGATATGAGCTCAAGGCCAAGGCGCTCCAAATAACCGAAAATTTCCTGCTCCAGTCCAACTATAAAGGCGCCATGGGTCATCAGACCGTGGACTACGATCGTCTTTCCGTGATTGTTTGTCCCCGCTGTCTTTTTGCCTCGCCCGACAAGCGAGATTTTACCACGTTGAACAAAATCACCAATAAAATGGTGCCGTCTCAGATATCGTCCAACACGCTGCTCACGCTTCAGGAAAAGATAGGTGAACGGAAGGCCGCGCTGCCCGGCGGTATCCGTGCGGAAACTTTTTTCAAACGACCCCGAAGCCTGGACTCGGCCGTGCTGACCTACCGTCTTGCCGCTCTGCGTGCCAAGGTCGAGGCCTTTCACGAACTGCCCAACGCGCTTTACAAACTCGGTTCCTATAACATGAAAATAGCGAAGCTGCTCCGTCAGAAAAAAGAGGATGAGGTCCCGGCCCTGCAGGAGGCGCTGGATTATTTCGTGGAATGTTTCCAGAACAGCAACACGAGCAGCGACGTGTTGGAATACCGCACCCTCTATACCATCGTCGCGCTCTATCTCCGTCTGGGCGAGGAGAAAAAAGGGCATACCTATATCGGTGTTTTCGACAAACTGCGGACCGATCTCAAAGCTGAGGCGCAAAAAGACCCTTCTGTCAACACAACGACCATTGAAAAATGGATCGAGAAAGCGAAATATCTGTGGGAGGAAAGGGAGCGGACGGATCTTTTCGAGGAAAAAAATTGATTTATGCGCAGTTTTTTCTTGACTCTGTTTTTTAATTAATGTTTATTAATGGATGAGATTCAATCTCATCTGAAAAGGAGGTCGATCCGCAAGGGTCAATCTCAAATTTAACTACCTTAATGGAGGGATGCCATCATGGCAGCGAAGAAAAAAGTGGCGAAGAAGCCCGCGAAAAAAGTTGCGAAGAAGAAAAAGAAATAATTTTTCGCAAAATATTCTTAAAAAAGGCCGTGCTTAGCACGGCCTTTTTTTTTGGTGAAACTTGGTCCGGCAAAGCAGATAAATACCGAGAAATGTCAGCATGGAATGGTGGCAATCTGAAAATCTTTTCGGAAACCCGCCGTATCCGGTGGTCATTACGACATATCGTTTTGGCCGATTTCGGCGGATGAAACGGAGCACGCCGGACAAGCCTTCCTCAAAAAGCAGTGTGGTGCCGTGTCGGATGGCATCCTCGGTTGTCAGACCCAGACCCAATTTTTCCTGTTTGTCGATGACGAGCGGAAGCAAGTCGGTCCGATTGTAAAGACTTTCCCGAAGCAGACCGAGACCGGGCAGAATGAAACCGCCCACATGCCGCCTTCCTTCCATCACATCCACGGTCAAGGCGGTGCCGGATGAGAGGATGATCAGGTTTCGATTTTTTGCTATCATGCGCGCGGCCACGAGATTGGCCAGACGATCCAGGCCCAAGGCGGTGCGATCATAGTGCGACTGCAATGTGCCTGCGTTGTTTCTATCCGCAAGCACGATGCGGCATCCTGCTTTTTGAAGCCGGTTTTGGAGTGCGTGTTCCACGGGTGAACAAACCGAACCGAGGAAAAGCGTTTGAGCTTTCCTTGCGGTCAGCCAGCGGGCGGCCTCCTGTACCGCACGTGAACGTCCCGTGGTGTGGAGGATTCGGACGATTTCCGGTTTCCGATTCAAAGCGCAGGCGCAGAGTTTGATCGCCGAATTGCCGATATCTGCAATGAACCATCTCATCCGTTCTCTCTCCATTCCAATGTTCCGCTGACATGTTTCCGCACGTTTCCATCCGAATGACGGGCGAGAAGCGTTCCATCCGGTTCCACCCCTTCCAGAAGAATCGGTTCCTGATCCAGCAGAAGAGACTCGCCATAACCCGCCAATTGTGCCCGATAAAGCGACATCAAGGAAGTCTCCTCTACCGGAAGGTTGTCCGCCTCTTCCAGTATCTTCTGCAGAAAAAGATCCGGCCGGATTTTCTGTTCGCTTTCCATCCGATACGAAGTCGCTTTTTCCCGTAGTTCGGGCGGGAAGTCCGTAACCTGTTGGTTCAGGTTGACACCAAATCCGATCCACGCTGCGTCCCGAATCCGTTCGGCCAAAATGCCGCAGATCTTCCGTCGGCCCACCACCACATCGTTCGGCCACTTGACAGAGGCTTGGATTCCTTTCTTCAAAAGGCAGCGGCAGAGGGACAGCGACACTCTGGCTAAAAGAGGAAAGAGGGGAGCAGCAGAGGGAATAAAATACCAGGTGGCCCAAAGTCCCAGTGCATGATCCGACACCCACGTCCTGCCGTGCGTGCCCATGCCGGCAAACTGCCGGACCGCCATGATCACCCCTTCACCGGTCAGACGGCCGGCCAGGAATTCCCGGCGGACGAAGAGATTAGTGGAATCCACACTGGCGAGACAGGTGACAACGCGGTCGCTCATGGCACCGTTAAAAGCCCCGTGTAACGGAGAGCGTATAGCGGGTGAGTCCTTCACTGAAGGGTTGGATATGAAAATCCCCGTTTGCATCGTAAAAGAACCGTTCATACCCGACCGTGGTTTCAAAACGGGTGAAGAGCGGCAAGGTCAGCATGATACCGGTTTCGGAAAGCGTATTGAGCGACAGAAGATTGAAAGCCGTCCCCGAATAATAGGAGCAATGGTTGACGGTATAGTAAATTTCGCCGTAGGAGATAGGGCGCCACCATCCTTTACCGAGAGTGAGGCGCGCATCAAGTGAACCGTCTTTCCGACCCGGTGCCCGGATGATTTTGTCTGCCGTATCCCGGGTAAAATAGGCGAGCAGTTTTTCGGCCTCAATCGAAAAAAGGAGACCGCGTACCGGTTCGGTGCGAAAGGCGCCCGACAAGCCAACATGAGTGGGTGTTTTCGGTTCAAGACTTTGAAACGTCACGGCGCCGGTCGGCGAATCCTCTGTGGTCGACGCACGTTGGACCAGGTAGAGGTTATCTTCGTAGAAGGCATTGAAACGGTTTCGGAACAGGCGGTTCCGGCCGAGAAAAAAGGAGGCTTGGTATTCGAAACGTCCGATAAGACGATTCAGACCGGGCAGGGTAAGCTCCCATGCTTTCAGATTGGGTTGGTTGTTCCAGAAACAGGTTACCAGCGATGCGTAAAGGGAGGTTCGTTCAAAAGCGTTATTGATCAGGTTGATTTGATAGTCGCCCTGTACGAACAATTGAGAAACTTTATCCGGTGAAGGAAGCGTGTCCGGCAAAGAGCCCTCTCCGTTCCGGAAGCCGAAATCGCCGTTGTTCAGGTTGGCGCGCTGTCCTGCTTCGCGAATCACGGCGAGGCCGAGAACGGTTGTGGTATCGCGGTGGTATAGATGCAGACCGGCCAGGTGGGCGGTGCTGATATCCGACATAAAAAGGTCGGCTCCTTCCTGATAATTTTCAAGATGCACCAACAGACCGGTGTTCCGGACATTGTCGGAAAGTACGCGGTTGGAATAGTTCCGCATCAGGACACCGGATCCGATGGTCAGATCCCGGATATCGCCGATATGCAGCCGATGCTTCCGGTAACGGTAGTCCACGGACTGGATTTTATCGAGCCCGTCCCGGATGCTGTTGAAATTATCGACCGTTGTTTTACCGTCCGGTCCGGCCACGACAGGCAGATTCAGAGAGACATCCAGGTTGTCGGAGAAATAGCCCGGGCGCAGGAAACCGTCCGGAAAGAATTTGCCGCGATACCGCATTGGCGAGAGGACCAGGTTCAGCCGGTAATGGTAGCGCTCAAGGGCTTCGTTTTTGGCCGGAGTTTTGGCCCGGTATTCATGCTGCATTTCATAGGCCTCGATTTTACCGAGCAAGGCATCTTTGTCAAAGATGCGGACCAATTTTCTTTGACCCCCGGAAGAGGTTGAAGGGGTGGCGTTCGGGGTGGGAGTCTCGCTCTTTTTGCCCATGGATTCCTGGCCTGTTTCCGAGGAGGAGACGATTTCAATACCCGATGCCTCGATTTCCTGGTTGATGAAATCCGCTCCGTAGAAACGGGTCAGGATGGACATCTGTTTGGCATTGATTCGAGTGGGTGCCACCGGCGCGCCGCCGGGCGGCACGGTGGTCATGTCTCCGGGTTTGACCACCTGTTCTCCCTGAACCGAGATGTTGGAGATGGTCACACTGCCGGCAAAGACATGGAAGCCGCAGATGCCGCTGGCCTCATCCACCGTGAAGTTGAAGATACCCTTGTCCGTCCGCCCCATGGCGGTCGAGGAATAAACGAAATAGCGGATATTACTGATGATTTTCGAGTAAATGGACCCGGCGAAGAGGGTAATGGAGATTTCTGTGAATCCGTCGGATTTCTCCGTGATATTGATGAGGAAGCGGCTATTTGTGCCCAGCATGAGCACATTGTCGTCCCCCATTCGTATTTCGCAGTTGGATTTAAAAGAGGTTTGGACCAGATCATTATCATGTAGCGGGTTGTTTTTCTTTAGTTTCCCCCACTTGCGCTCCCCTTCCCGTTTAATCTGTACCTCGCCGTCCGTGCGCACGGTCCGTACAACCAATTCCTCGGCATACAGAAAACCGGCAAACATGGAAATCAGGAGAAAAAGCTTCATGATGTCAAAATAAAGGAATCAGTTCTTGTTTTTCAACTTTTCCGCGTCCCAATAACGATCGAGCTCCCGTAATGACAAACGACGCATTTTTTTCCCTTCCGCAAGAAGGCGTTGCTCCACGTTTCGGAAACGGATCTCGAATTTTCGATTGGCCAGCGACAACGCCTCTTCCGGATCGACATGCAGGTGTCGTGACAGGTTGACCACCGCGAAGAACAGGTCTCCGATTTCAAGAGTAATTTTCCGGCGGCGGTCTTTTGCCCGGCTGTTGATCTCGGCACGGACCTCCCGGATCTCCTCCTCAATCTTACCGATGACCGGGGTTATCCTTTTCCAGTCAAAGCCTCCTCGTGCAGCCCGTTTTTGAATCTTGTAGGCTTTGAGAAGCGCCGGAAAGGCCTTTGGAATGCCGTCAAGAATCGATGTTCTGGCACGATTGCTTTTTTCCGTGCGCTTGATCTTTTCCCAATTGGAAACCACCTCATCGCTGTTCTTAACCCGGGTCCGGCCGAAGACATGGGGATGACGCCGTTCAAGTTTATCCGAAATAGCGCGGCAGACATCGGCTGCATTAAAGGCGCGCCGTTCTGCGGCCATTTGGGCGTGAAAGACGATTTGCAGGAGCAGGTCGCCCAATTCCTCGCACATCTTGGCATCGTCCTTTTCCAGAACAGCCTCGTAAAATTCATATGCCTCTTCAATCAAACAGCGTAAAATCGTTTCATGAGTCTGTTCACGATCCCACGGGCACCCTTTTGAACTGCGCAGACGGCGCATGATGGAAACAAGCCGGGCAAAGGATTTGTCCATGAGGTACCCCCTTATTCGGTGCGGAAAAATGAGAGATCCCCGCAGCCTTCGCGAAGGATGACCGGCAATTCCTCTTCCAGGCTGATGATGGAGGAGGGGGCGTAGGGAATTTTCCCGCCGTCGATGACCAGATCAATACAATGACCGAGCTTATCCTCTATTTCCTGAGGGTCATTCAGGGGTTCATCATCCGACAAACGGGTACCGCAGGAGAGAAAGGGAGAATCCACAGCCTTGTAGAGTGAGCGGACAATCGGAAAGTCGGGCATACGGATCCCGATGGTCTTCCGCCGAGTGAGCGTGATCTTTGGGAGCAGGGCCTTGCCTTTTAGAATGAAGGTATAGGGGCCTGGGAGTAAGTGTTTCATAATCCTGAAGTGGCTGTTGGAAATAAAGGCATATTCGCTTAATTTTGAAAAATCATAGCAAATGCAGCTAAAAAGCTTTGAACTATCCAATTTTTTTATTGTTGATATTCTTTCGATTGCTTTTTTAGAAAACAAATCAGCGGCCAGGGCATAGGTGGTATCTGATGGATAGGCGATAACCCCCCCATTTTTAATGAGTTGTGCGGCTTGAGCTATGAGCCGATTTTGAGGGGTCTTAGGATGGATTTTTAAAATTGCCATAACTGTCATAAATATAATTATATGAATTGATAAAACACTTAAGTTTTTCGCTGTTTTGTACGATAAAAAACTAATGGAAGCATTCTTAATAATGATGGGAGAAGATGTATGAGTGAAGGAATTTCAGTAGGCGGTCTGGCCTCCGGTCTGGATACCAATGGTATCATAGACGGGCTGGTAGCCATTGAAAAACAACAGGTCACCCGATTAGAGACAAAACAGAAGAATTTTGAATTGACCTTGAGTTCCTGGGGAACCTTGTCCACCAATCTGACCACATTGTCACGCAAAGCGGAAGGACTGCACGATCCCGATACCTTTGATAAATTTAAAATCACCTCTTCGGATGAAGAGATTGTCACCATTGAGGGAAAAGACGGCGGTACACCGGGTTCTTTTTCGCTGGGCGTATATCAACTCGCCAGAAGCGAAAAGATCATGTCCAAGACCTTTGCCACCTCCCATTTAGCCCTCGATATCAGCGGCGAATTTACAGTGAACCGCACCAAAGCCGCGGTGGAAAACGATCCCACGGGCACGGATGTGACCATCAAGATTGAAGCCGGTGATTCCATGAAGGAAGTCCGGGACAAGATCAATTCTGCTGAAGACATCGGCATCAGTGCCACGATTATCAAGATTTCAGACACCGAATATACGCTTTCGATTACCAGCAAGGATTCCGGGGCGGATGGCGCTGCGTATACCGAAACCGTGGGGACGGCTCTCCGTGACCTGGGTATTTTTAACAGCGCCGGCGAAAAGGGAAACGTCACCCACAAAGTACAGTCCGCACAGAATACAAGCAGCGGTTCCGATATCACGGCAGATACGCTTTTTTCCGATATCGACGGTGCAAGTGTGGGCATCAATGACACCATCTCCATTCGGGGCATGGATCGTAATGGTAACCAGATTTCCACCCGGAATTTTGTGGTCGCAGATCCTGCTTCCATGAAAGTGTCTGATCTCCTCAGCGAAATCGAGAAAACCTTCAACGGAATGGTCACTGCCTCCGTGGAAAACGGGCGTATCATGGTGACCGATAAAACCACGGGCGCCACGTCCCTCCAGATTGAACTCTCCGCAAATAATGAAAGCGGCGGCAGTTTAGGGTTGGGCGGTCTCATGGCCGTGAACACGGCCGGCAAGAACGGCATTCTTCAGGTGGGTACGGATGCTTTCTTCAGTGTGGATGGTCTCTATCTCCATTCCACCACCAATGAAGCCGAGGATTCCGTAGAGGGCGTCAACATCAAGATGCGCAAGGCCGACATTACTCAAACGATCCAGGTCAGCATTGATCGTGATCTGGACGGCATCAAGAGCAATGTGCAGGATTTTCTGGATTCCTTCAACATGGTCATGAAGTACATCGACGAACAGACCAAGGTGAAGGTGGAACAGAAAAAAGAGGATGAGAGTAATCCGAACGACCCGACCAAGAAAAACGATATCACCAAAGGTGCACTGGCCAGCGATTCCACGGTAGGCCGTCTGAAGAGTGAACTGCGCAACATGCTGACCCAGCAGTTTGAATATATGGTGGGGTCCAAGTACAACTCACTTGCCTCGGTCGGCATCATGATCAACCAGTACAGCGGCGAATATGAAATTGATGAAGAGAAATTCAAAAAGGCGCTGACCAACAGTTATGAAGATGTTAAAAACCTGTTCGTTCAGCGCGGTTCCTCTGAAGATACCAGTTTTATTTATGGCCGTTCCACAAAGAACACCAGCTCCGGCCGGTATTTGATCAATGTTGACGCTAAGACCGTGTCATTGCTTGATAAGAACGACAATGTGCTCAAGACCTTCAACGCCAAGCTTTCCGGCAACGTTTTAACCGTTAAGGAGGATGGGGAGGCCAAGGACTTGTCCATTACCGTTCCTGCCACGGGCAGCACCATTTTCACTTTTTCTAAGGGTCTTGGGATGGAATTGTCCCATTACATCAAGACGGTCACGGATACCTATGAAGGCTTTGTGTCGCTCCGTAAGAAAGCGGTCCAAAGTAATATTGATGACATGGAGGATAAGATTTCGGCCAAGAACGACTATGTCGAGAATTACCGGCAGAAGCTGATCAAAGAGTTCTCGAATCTGGAACAGACCATGTCCCGTATGAAGAGCCAGAGCTCGAATATGCTTTCACAATTAGGTTCATAAGAAAAATCATCGATAAGGGGAAGCTTATGTACAAAAATTCCGCCGCCTCCAATTACACGACCACCAGCGTCAGCACGGCTGATCAGGGACGCTTGATCCTCATCTGTTACGATGTGGCCATCAAGTCGTGCACCATGGCCAAGGAGTTCGTTCAACAGAAAAAACATGTTGAGCGATCCAAAAGTCTTTATAAAGCCCAGGATGCGGTGACCGAACTGATGGTTGCTCTGAACATGAACAAGGGCGGCGTCATTGCCAAACGGCTTTATTCATTATACGACTATTTCAACTGGCGTCTTTCCGAAGCCAATATCAAGCAGGATACCCGGATGATCGATGAAGTGCTTCTTCATCTGAAGAGCCTGCGCGAGGCGTGGGTGATTGCCATCGACAAAGTGAAAAAGGAAAAGTTCGACCAAGCTGCGCCCGTACAGACCTTAAGCTTTGGATTGGTGGGATAACCGAATGGCGCCTTCCATGGAACCCTTATTGGGGCGTCTTATCGCCGTTTATTCGGAGGTGAGACGTATTTCCGAATGGAAGGTCTTTCAAAATCTTGAGACGCTTGATCAGATTAACGAGATACTCAATCGCCGCACCGTTCTCATCGAAGAAGCGGATGGTCTGCTCGGTGAGACCCAGCTATCCCTGGAATCCCTGCCCCCTTCTCTACATGGCAAGTATCGCGTGCTTTCCGGACTCATTCAGGATATTACCCGTCAGGATACGCTGCTCATGAACCGGATCGAGGAGCGCAAACGGGAAATTCTCGAAGAGCTCCGCCAGCGTGTGGTGCTGAGACGCGAAGCCCTTCCCAGCTATCGCAAGCAAATGTATGCATTAGCTCAAGCCTATTAAGTCCCCTTTATTATTGGATTAATAGTCTCTTTAGCGGATCTAATGTGGTTAAAGAGGCATGTTTTTATCATCGTCAACTTACGTTTTGCATAGAGGGAGTATATATTAATAGTATATACTTTTGTCGAAACATGAATCCGGTCTTGAAAAGAGTTCGGATATTCTGGTGGACCAACTTATTTACCGAATTCCCAACTCTTTCATTTTTCTGGACAAATTCGGCTGGGCTATGCCGATGTGTTGTGCGGTCATGGAGATATTGTTTCCAAAACGGGTCAGTGCCTGCTGAATAAAGTGCCGTTCAAATTCAATCCGGGCACTCCGGAAATCCAACTCACCCTCCGATAACGGTTTGTCGGTATGTTGACTTTTGGGCAATTCAGACAACACATCCCCCACCACCTCCTGCCCAATGACCGTCCGGTCGCAATAGACCGCCGCCCGTGTCAGGATATTTTTCAATTCCCGGACATTGCCTGGAAAATCATGTTGTATTAAAAGAGTCAGTGCTCCATCGGAAAGTCGTTTGTCGGAACCCAATGAGAGCGACAGATTTTTCAGAAAGCGTTCGCATAATAGAGGAATATCCTCCCGCCGTTCCGATAGAGGGGGCACCTTCAGTACAAAGGCATTGAGCCGGTAATAGAGATCCTCCCGGAATTTGCCTTCCTGAATCAGTTTATCGAGGTTTTGATGGGTGGCGCAAAGAAAACGTACATCGGACTTAAGCGGTTTGTCTGATCCGAGTCGGCAATACTCCCCGGTTTCCAGATACCGGAGCAGTTTTGTCTGGATGTTCATGTCCATGTCACCGATTTCATCCAAAAACAGTGTACCGCCTTCTGCGGAAAACAGTTTTCCCTCCCGGCGGCTGTCTGCACCGGTAAAAGCCCCTTTTTCATGGCCGAACAATTCATCTTCAGCCAACTTTTCAGGCAATGCAGAGGCGTTCATGGCCACAAAGGGGTTTCCTGCTCGTACGCCCTTGAAATGGAGAAAGCGGGCGACCAGTTCTTTGCCGGAACCGGAAGGGCCGAGAATCATGACCGGTTCTTTTAATCCGGATAGTCGTGCGGCACGATCGTATAGCTCTTTCATGGAGGGTGCTGCAAAAACCGGTCCTTCCTGATCCGTTGTCAATAAACCCAGCAAATTTCGTTTTAGTCGAATCTTTTCGACTGCATTACGCAACGCCGTACGCACCAAGACCAAACGAAGCGGTTTTTCCAGGAAATCCTGGGCCCCGAACCGGAACGCCTCAGCCGCTAAGGACACGGTGCCATGGCCTGTAATCATGATGACCGGCATATCCGGCGATTTGTCACGAATCTCTTTTAACAACGCCATGCCGTTATCATTTCCGATTTTGATGTCTAAAAAAGCGATGTCCGGTTTTTCCTCAAGTCGTTTGATCGCCTCTTTCGCAGAAGAGGCGCAGAGCGCGGCATAACCCTCTTCTTGAAGGATTTCAGACAGAGAGTTCTGAATCTCGAGTTCGTCGTCTACAACCAACACGCGGATGGATTCATTCATTGAGATGCCTCCTTGGAAGCCGGAAAGGTCAGTGTGAAAAGAAGGCCTTTTTTATCATCGAAACGATTTTCGGCACGGATGGCCGCCTTCATGGACAGCAACAGCCGCTTTACGACAGCCAGGCCCAGACCCGTGCCTCCTTTTTTATAGGACACATAGGGAAGAAAAATCTGCTGAAGTTTTTCATTTTCCAGACCAAGGCCATTATCCGATAGCGTCACTTCCACCTGTTCCTTTTGTTTCTTTTCAATTCGGATAATGATTTCAGTGGCTTCTGCTTCCGCCCCGTTCTTAATCAGATTCAGAAAGACCTGACGCAGGAGCATGGGATCCCCCTGAATGCGCCCCTTCCCTTCCACGAAAAGGGGAATAAGTTCGATCATGTCCGCAGCCAATGATTTCAGGTAATCGGCCAACTCAATAGGACGCATCCGTACTTCAGGATCGCGAGCAAAGGTCGACAAGGATGTGGTGAGGCGTTCCAGTTGATCCACCTCCTTCGAAATACGCAGTAAAAACTTCTTCTGTTCCTCCTTGTCTATTTCTTGACCTTTGTCCGCACGTTCGTCCATTCTGTCCAGGGTCAGGCGGATTGGGGTCAGCGGATTCTTGATTTCATGCGCCATGATACGGGCGATGTCCCGCCAGGCCATTTCCATGCCCTGCTCCACCAATCTTTCCCGAAGATGGCGCAGTTCTTCCACCATGGTTCTCATTTCTTGCTGGAGTTTGCCGATGCTGCCGCCCAACGTGACCCGGACATCCGGCAATGCTCCCCGCCCAATCGCCTCGGCATTCTGCCGAAGGTCGCGAAGCGGTCGGGTGAGATAGCGGAAAGTAAAGAGCGCAAAGAGAGTGAAAATAATCACCAGGCCCAGAGAGAAGGAAAGGAGCGTCCGTCGCTGTTCGTCCATCAGAAGGGGCATGACCGCTTTCCACTGACGGTTCCGTTCCAGACTGCCTATCCACACGGAACGGCTGCTGTCCGCAACATGTAGGGCACCCTGTTGAAGAAGACTGTCCAGCGAGGGATCCACGCTTTCCTGAAAGGTTTCCTGAAGGCGATCCGAGGCAAGACGCTGCATGGCGATACCCAAGGATAAAAGCAGAATAAGGGCCAGGAGCAGAATCTTCCACTCCAAATCGATCCTTTGCCACAGTTGTTTCATTTTATCTCCCGGTATCCGGATATTGGCCCACAATCCGGTTGCCGCCGAAAAGCACCTGTAAATCGATTTTTCGGCCCAGGCGGGGGACCCGGCTGGGCAAAATGATCATTTCCCCGGACAGCGCCGTGACCGTCTCGGTCCGAGGAAACTCCAGGTTGAACTTTCGGAAATCATGCAGTGCGGTATTGATGAAGCTGTACGATTTTGAACAGACCACTTTTCCGGAAAGAGAATCGGAATAAGTGTAGGTCATTTTTATCGCATCGTATTGAAGAACGCGAATCATGTGTGCGGACCGGCCTTCCGGTTGTTTTACCGTGACGCTGACCAAGAGGGGAATGCCTGCATCCACAATATCCGACAACCTGGGATCAAAACTCCCCTGGAGTTCGAAAGCGCATTGCCATGCGGATGCGGTTTGTTTCGGTTCATCAAAATGAAGGGAAAACTCATCCGTGGCCGGAGACAACCATCCGGCCACAAAGAGAAAGAATCCTGAGATCCCCTGACTAAGTTGAGAGAGCATCCTGAATCAGCCTATGTTTCCGAACATCACGCGTAACCGGATTCCCGGATTAACGGAATAAAAGGAATTAACTACATTGTCAAATCCATCGTTCGAAAAGAAGCTGTTCACATGACCGTCCGCACCCACATGCATCCAAGGAACCAGTGTATAAGTGAATCCGCCATGCAGTTCGACGTAAGTGAAACTGGCGGAGGCTTTTTTGCTTTCGCCTGCACCATCCCCTTCATTAAAAGCCGAAGGCTCATTGCTTTTATAGACAGAGTGGTTGGCCGTCAATACGCCGCCGCCGATGAACCCGCCGACAACATAATTCATCCGATCACGTACAAAGGCTTTTTCGACCAGAAATCCGCCGAAAGAAACATCGACTCGCATGACGGCAATGGAATCCCGGAAAGGAAGGCTGGTGTATTTGGAGGAAAAGGACCAGCCGCCGCCGCCGATGCGGATACCCTGGCCGATGCCGCCGTAGCCCATGCCCCCGCTGCCGATCATGGGTTGGTAATCCCGGTCAATCCCGAAAGATTGTCCTTTCAGTTTCGGATCGCCGGCAATGAGCTTTCGGACAGGCGCCAGATCCATCATCAATAAGGCAGGCGTAAAACCACCGCAACCGCCGTAGCCCAAGACGCGTGACTTGTTGATGCCTTGCGAGACCTTGTTCAGCAGCGGTCTGATTTCATTGTCCGTTAAAAACATGACATCATCATATAATGTTGATTTTTTGGACAGGTGGCTTGAATCACGTATCATCGTATCCTGAGCAACAACCGGGGCAACCGTCATCGAATCCGCTGCGGTATTGTCGGTAGGGAATTGGGCTAAAAGTAGGGAAGCGGATAAAGTGATTAAGAGGAGCGTATTTGTTTTCATATTTTATCCTTTATAATGGAATCAACCCAAATTGCCAAAAGCGAATTTGATTTTAACACCCGGATTTGCGGTAAAAAAGCTTTTTGAATCGCTGCTGAAACTTTCATTGGAGTAAAAGAAGAGACTTCCCACTTCAGTGCCGAAGTGGAACCAAGAGGCCACGGTCCAGGTGGCGCCCACATGCACATCGAGCACCGTCATGGGAGCCACGGCCACATCCGAACGATTATGCGTGCTATCGTCCAAGTGCGGCGGATTGGAGCCGTCTGAGGAAAAGGCGGATTCTCCGCTTCCTTCTTTGGGATCGCGGATAAGGACCAGGGCGCCGGCACCGACCATACCGCCTGCGTAGAATTTAAAAGGGCCGGTCATGAAAATCTTGTCCACCAAAAAACCCGCGTATCCGTGAACCGTCCAAAGAGTTAAGACGGAATCGATTGTACTCATGACACGGCTGCTGCTGTCCGAGATATTAAAGGTCACCGGATCGCTTTGAGTGCGGGAGTAGCCGCCGGCCAAGGTGAAACCGGCGCGGTACTGATCCTTGCGGCCCCAATAGAAGCTGAGTCCGTGGCTCATCTGAACGTTATCATTCAGTTCAAAGGAGTAGGCGTTGAGAGCTCGATCATTGTCGGCCCTCTCTCTCACGGGAGCGAGATCCCATCTGAAAAACTGGGGGGTATAGGCCACCCCAAACGCGCCATGCGAGAGCGGGGGCGAACAGAGCAGGGAAAAGAGAAGACTTAAAAATAGAGCTGAGAACTTTTTTGTTTTTATCATTTTTCTCTCCTTTGCTGTTTGACATTTTAAGATAACTAAATGCAAGCAAAGGGCCTGTTTTTGTAAGCCGTTCTCAATGAAAAAGATAGAATAAATGCGGTGAAATAAAAAGAAGAATCATATCAATATGATATATCAAATGGATATATCATATTAAAAGAGCATTTCAGCCCAATTGTCCTATTGCAACGGCAGTAGCGGGCATGGCAGCCGGTTGCTCGCATGTGGAGCGTAAGGTAACCCAGCTCTCTTTTTTGCCCGATTCCAGTAAACTTTCCATGATGTCCGTCACATGGAGCGCTACCTGGCCATTGGCCCGATGCGGTTGTTTCAAGAGAATTCCCTGTGCCATATCTGCGACCCCAAGACCGCGATAATTCGAGCCCAGGTAAGGCGCCAGGAGTGCGGACTCCTTCCAGTCCGTAGTGGCCTGCCGTTTGATCAAGACCGGTCCGGAGAAGGTATTGGGATCCGGTACATTGAGGGAGCCTTCTGAACCAAAAATCTCGATATGAGGCAGATGGTGAGCCCACACATCAAAGCTGAAGATAACGGTGATGACAGCGCCGTTTGCAAATTCCAAAAGGCCGGTGATGTGGGTCGCTGTTTTCACTTCTATTTTTTTGCAAAAATGAACGGATGTGGTGGCCATGCGCTCAGGATAGGTGATGCCGGTATGTGAAAAGACGCGATGAACCGGTCCCAGAAGAGTAATCAGGGCACTCAGATAATAGGGCCCCATGTCAAAAACAGGTCCGCCGCCGATATCGTAATAGAAAAAAGGATTCGTATGCCACCCTTCGGGGCCATGGCCCGCCATAAAAGCGGTTCCGGATACCGGCTTGCCAATCCATCCGTCATCGATCAATCGTCGTGAGGTCTGAACCCCTGTTCCAAGCACCGTATCGGGCGCACAGCCTACCCGGAGTCCCGCTTTTTCCGCAGCAGCGATGATGGTGGTTGCTTCTGTATAGGAAATACCGAGCGGCTTTTCACTATATAAATGCTTTCCGGCACTAAGAATATCGAGTGAAACCTCGGCATGCACTTTGGGGATGGTCAGATTCAGAATGATCTGGATATCCTTATCCGACAGCATCTCTTTGACTGAACAGACTTTTGGAATCTGATATTCCGTGGCTCGTTGTTCTGATCTCGTTATGTCGATATCCGCGCAAGCCGCCACGTTCAGCATGGGAAACTTCTTCATGGTTTCAAGGTAAATGCCGCTGATGATGCCGCATCCTAAAACCCCCACATTCAGCTTAGCATTCATGGCATCATCCTTTCCTGATGATGTTCTTTGAAATGAGAAATTCAGCGCTTTTCCGGACGGCTTCCATCATATCCGTGTTGCAACCATCCAGTTCCACAACCACCCATTCCACTGAATCCGGGAGGCTGGAGAGCACGTGAGGCATGTCCATCTTTCCGTCCCCCAGGGCCGTTTGCTGTTTGCCTTTTTCCATCGGCCCATCCTTCAGATGAACGGAAAGTACCCTATTCCCGAACCTTTTCAGGATATCAGAGGGAGCTTGACCCGCGACGGCCACCCAGTAGGTATCCACTTGCGCATAAACCTGGGAAGAGGCGCAGAGCAGCATCTCCGCCGGCAGGAGACCGTTTACAAGTCGGTCATATTCCCACCAATGATTATGAAACATGACTTTGATTCCATAAGGCTTAAGCAATTCCGCTGCTTCTGCAAACCGGTCCATGGAAGCCTTGATTTTATCGGCTGTTTCCAGGTCCGGTTCCCGGAAGTTGAATCCGATGCGATTGTAACCGAGTGCCTGGGCCGTTTCAACGCTTTGCTGCAAATGGGTCTTGTCAACGCAGGGTCCGTGAGTTCCGGCGGCTTTCAATCCATGGGCATCCAGTCGGTCCCGGAGTTCCGTGGGTGACAGCTGATAATGGTGGGCGGTCAACTCCACACCCGTATAGCCATAAGAGGCAAGAGAGGCAAGTACGCTATCCAGATTCTGTGCCGCTTGGGTTCGTACGGACCACATCTGCAGTGCGAGCGGAAATTGTTTCATCGGATTGCAAATCCTGTTCCCAGAGGTTGCTAAAGAAATATAGGACACGAATACCATAAATATACTGCCTTTACATGCTTTTTTTAAATGTTTTTTATTGCCCACTGAAATACTTATTTTTCCGAACCGTTTCAGATGCAATCCTCATCGGGAAATGATATATTATTAACCTTTTATGCGCTATTTTCCCAAAAAAATCATTCTGGATCCCACGATGGCCCAAACGCCTGTGGCACAGCGCGTGCTGGCACAGTGTCCGGAGGCAAGCGTGGTACGGCAACCGGTCTTGTCCGTGAGTCCGGATGAAAAAGAACCCACCCTCTATCTCATGGAAAATCCGGGCGTTTTTTTTAAACCCTGCCCAGCCACCCCGGAATATGTCTGTTGCAATTATCGTATCCTTAATTTCGGTACGGGCTGCCCTATCCAATGCACCTATTGTATTCTAAACGGCTACCTTCACTCCCGAGCGCTGACCCACTTTTGTGACCATGACCGCCTCTTTGTTGAACTGGACAAGGCGCTGAATGCGGAAAAAGGATTTGTCCGCATCGGTTCCGGCGAGTTTACGGATAGCCTGGTGATTGATCACTTGACCGATTTCAGCCGGGAAATCATCCCCTTTTTTCTGAAGCGAAAGGATGTCCTGTTTGAAATTAAAACCAAGACGGATAATGTCGAAAATCTGCTTCAATTCAATGGAAAACGTAAAATCCTGGTTTCCTGGTCCGTGAATCCTCAATCCATTATTGATCAGGAAGAGAAGGGGAGTGCCTCATTAACCGAACGGCTTGCGGCTGCGAAGAAGTGTATGGAGAGCGGTTATTTAATAGGCTTTCATTTTGATCCCATTCTTCGCCATGAGGGATGGGAAGAAGGTTATACTCGCGTTGTCAAGGCAATCTATCAATATGTTGACCCGGAGGTCATTGCCTGGATCAGTTTAGGCGGGTTTCGTTTTGTGCCGGAATTAAAAGAAGTCATCCAACGCCATTATCCCACTTCTCGTATCACACAAGAAGAGTTTGTGCGCGGTCGTGACGGCAAGATGCGTTATTTCCGCCCGTTACGGGAAGAAATGTACAGGCATATTATCAGTGAAATCCGGAAATATCATCCAACCGCGCCCCTCTATTTTTGTATGGAGAGCCCTCAAGTCTGGGAGCGTATGATGGGAAGAACCCATTTTTGTTCGGACAGCCTTGCCGGTTTGTTGAACGAGACCCGGAAACGGTTTTGTCTTTAAGCCTGTCAGAATTACCGTAACTACAATAATTTACAATGATTTGTGAGCGGAGTCACATACTTTTGTTTCGGTTTGTGTTATCCTACTTGATATAGGGGCATACTTATTATAATTTACTCTTATCTCATAGCATTCGGGAAGGATTAAACCGGGGGAGAATATGCGTATAAACAACATCAGGATTGTTCTTTTCTTTCTGACCTTTTCGGTTTTATCGGTCCGTCTATCCGCTCAGAATATCCTCATCAATTTCGCGCAATATTATGCGGATAAGGATCAGTTGGAACTTCAATTTAATGAAAATCTTGATCCCTTGGTATCGGTTTTATCCGGAATCGGTCTTTGTACTCGGTCTGATGGGATGGGTGCCATCAATCTAAGTAATTCATCTGCCATGATTCTTGAGACCGGGGAAACGAGTACACTGACGCTTCAGATAACGGATGCCGCAATGGTGGCTGCGCTGGAAAATGATCCCAATGTCCGCTCGTCTTTGTTTCTTCAGGTGGCAGCCTCCACCTTTTTCAGTTATTCTGCAAATACCAATGAAGTGATCACTTTTTCGGATGGTCGTTTAGTGACGTACTTTGATTTTAAACCCAATGTGAATGATCGGGACCATGACTGTCTTCCGGATGGGGAGGATCCTTTTCCGGATGACTTCAATCAACCGCAGGTGGGCGGGGCTTGTACCGTACAGGATACGGGTTCCGTGACAATAAACTATTCGGGTCCGCTTTATGGAACCTTGAGTATCAACCGGAATGTTGCGGATCAGCCGGCGCTGGCTTTTTATCTTTTGAATACCCACCCATTTCCCGTGACTTTTTCGGCATTCCATACCGGATTCAATGGTTCGGCGCTCATCCCTACTCTCGGTGTGATTAAATTGTACAAAGATCGGGCGGATGAGGAGGGCTTTTTCGGCACCTTTAATGCGGAAGACTCCTTGATGGCGTCTCAACCGTTCTTAAACGGAAATATGAATTTGTTCAACTTCAGTCAAAAAATCGATCCCGGCTTTATGACCAGTTATCTGGTCACCATTGATTTCACGGAAACGGATTCTACGGTGGGCTTTGACTTTTATCTCAGCCTGGCTGATATCACACTCGATCAAAACCATCACTACGTTTCCGTAGGAAGCCGGAGTTTTAAAAAGGAAATCGGGGTATCGCTCCCGAGTTTTTATTTTAATGCAAATTACAGTGATACGGACAAGACGATTCATCTGATATGGGGCAATCTTGATTCCAGTCAGACGGTTGAATCCATCCAGCTTTTCCGAAATGATACATTGCGGCAAAGCGGCGGGGCGACCTTCTTTTCTTATCAGGATGCGGAAGCGGATTTTAAAAACCACCAGGCCTATAAACTCATCATCCTGTACCAGAATGCAAAACAGGATACTTTTTTTACGGATTATTATTACCACAATACCGCTTGTGAGTGGACACCCTTCTGCGGAACCGTGGCAGAGGTCGTTCAATTACTGAGCGCCTCTTATCCTATTCTGAAGATTCCCTGTGATACTGTAACCGCCCCGTTAACCATCACCGGTTCTCCCTTTCTGGATTCCCAGTATGGTTCCAAGGTGTTGGTCTTGGGCACGACGGGCACCGGAACAGATACCCTTTTTGCGCTTGGGGCGAAGGATTCCTGCTCTCAACCGCTTCTCCAAATAAACGGAACCACCCGCTATTCTCTTTTTATGCGGGTTAAGGATATGCCCAGGCCCTATTTTTATGTCTGGTATAACGACACGGTTCCTGCCATGCGATGTCAGTGGGGGAATCTGACTCTGGATGGGAGAATAGATAGCCTCCAATTGTTCCGGGATCTGGATTATCTTGATTCGTTTGATTCAACCGTTTTTTCCTATTATGACGGCTCTGCGGATCGCAACCGGAGCTACCAATACCATATTGTCGTTTATTATTCTGATAGCCATATTAAATATTTTTATTATGATTATGGAAGTCAGAACAACGGCAACGATTGGTGGAAAGAGCGAAAATATGCGGCCTGGACAAATTATGGCCGTGATATCAGTTCCTGGACCGGCCTGGTAACGGATCAGGGCCGTTCGGGGCTCCTGTTCAGCTATTTTCTCAACGCGGACTCTATTCCGGATACCACCACGATTAATCTGACCTTTGCCATCAAAGCGAATGCAGATACGGCGTATACGTTAATCGGCAGTACGACCGCTCATCCCACCAACGATAGTGTTAAGTACTTTAAATTCTATGATACCTTGCTTGTTGATTATTATCAGACCCGGACGATGATTCATTATACCGGACATGATGATACGCTCGTTGAAAGTTTCAGTTCAGGGTGGTTGCTTCGGGTGAGTTATGGCCAGAAAATATCCGTTGATCTGAAGAAGCTGGCGCGTATCGGGCTTGGATTGTCAGCCGAACCTTCCATGCTTTCCGGTTACACGGTAAACGGTTCACCCGCTGCCCTGCCGACAGGCAATCTTTATGTTAAGACAAGCACTGCGCGCAATATGAATGACAGTCTTATTCGTATCACCTATTCCGCGGATAATAAGCCCTTTGATTTTGCGCTCTCCCTGAAAGGCCCCTTTGACAGTGGGCTCTGGGAAGCCGGGCCTGCATTAAGCAGCGAATTCATGACCCTGGACGGTAATGTCATGGTTAAGATATCCGGTGAAGGATTTGACCAATCAAATCCTTCGGATTCCTTGAAGCGGATGCGGACCGTTTTTACCCAAGCCGCCCTTTCCTGCGGAAGCCGGGTAGACACGGTTCGTTTTCCGCTTGATTCCTCACACTATCGGTTCAATACCGGTACAACAACGGGCAATAAAAAACTTTTTCTTCGCGCCTTCGATGTTCTTGCCGGTATTACCTTGGAAGGAAGTGCAGGACAGATTTTTCATCTGGGCGCCACGGAGAAAAGTGTTATCGGTCGTCTCGGTACGGTCAAGCGGTACTATTATACGGTGGGTGAAGCGGTGCGTGCCGGAGAAAAGGATATTCTGTTATCGTCAACCTATAAAGGAATACCTATCGCATTCTCCCACGCATCGGGCATTACCATCACAGGGAATATCACGGATACGGCCAAAACTAAAATATACGGCGACAGTAATATGACGGCCCTGTATATGGACAGTGTTGATAATATGACTATCCGGGGGTTGGATTTCCGCAATGGAAGACGGGCCGGTGCAGGGCTGGAAGGATGCCAATCCGTCACGTTTGAACAATGCCGTTTTTACAACAGTTATATGGGACTCTATGCCTTTCGTACTCAGAATAATAATCAAAACGACGGCTCGAGTCATAACACAACACCCAATACGCCGGTCAGGAAGATACGCGTGGTTAATTCCATCTTTGACAAGACCGATGGCGTCCCTATTCTGTTTGATCTTCCTGAAAGTTGTTCGGTTGTCAACAATACCCTCCATCGCGCCTGGATAGGCGCTTATTTCGGGTCCGCAGGCAGCAGTGATATGTCAACCGCGCTTAATTTAATAGGCAATCTGGTTGTCAATAACATCTTCGACAGTTGCAGCATGGGCGGCGTGGTCATCGGTAAACGGATGGCTGCTGACGCCATCGCCGTTTCGGTTAAGAACAACCTTTTCAAGTCCTGTGATTCCGGGGCTGTGGTGACTATCCTGCAACCGGAATCCAATGGATGGATCGTTCTATCCGCTACCCGGCCGACCACCAATCTGGCCACCACGCTGTCGATTTTCGAAACCGGACGTTTCCCCTATCTTGCTTCTGCGAGCCCGGCCAAGGATGCAGGGGCTAATAATATATTATATGACATTCCCCGTTCCGATTTCCGGGGTGCTTCCCGTTTTGTTCAGGACACCTTGCCCGATATCGGTGCCATCGAAATGAGTGTCTATGCACCCGGTATCACACTGGTTGAACAGTGTAAAGGCCCCGGATTTCTCCATCTCCGTGCGATCTTTGTTCAGCCCGGTCTGGATAGCGGCACATTTTATCCGATGAGTCTGATGGTCAAAAAAGAAGGTGTTCTCTTTACGCCTGTCAAGCTTTTGTCCCGCACGACCGATCAAATAACGGCCTTTGATCTCTATCCCTTGCCGGATGGCGTTTATCAGGTAACACTGCAGGCGCGAGTGGTTTCGGCATTGTTGGATTCCACTTATTCCTTGGTTATTAAAGACACCCTTACGGAGGGTATTGCCGTGCTGCCCGCGGAATCGTGGGTCATGGCCGGTTATGCGGACTCTGCCATATCAATGGCTAAGGCTGCAAGCAGGCTGTCCCTACTCAATGATTCAACGCTTTTTTCCTGGGATTCCTATCAGGAGCGGTATCTTGATTATCTTGATTCTTCCGGTTTTCAACTGGAACGGGGCCGAGCTTACTGGAACTGGCCGGCGGGGGACATTGTTTTGTCCATGCCTTCAAACATGTATGCCGCGCCGGATACCGCGCCTTTTTCTTTTTTCCTGACAACCGGCTGGCATATGCTTTCCTCTCCTTATCCTTTTCCGGTCTCCCTGAATACGGGTTCAAAGGCCTATTACTATGATGCCGATTCCGGCAGCTATTGTGAAGACGAGATTTTAAAGCCATTGATCGGCGCCTTTTATTTCTCTCCGGTTCCCGAAACCCTGCTCATCGGTTATCTGCCTTATGTCTCATCTCCGCTGCGTCGGGTTTTGGCCAAGGGACTTTATAAAGACGCGGACGAATGGGCGCTTCAGATGGATGTGGAGCTTAACGGGCGCTTTGATCGGGGCAATGCGGCAGGGGTCAAGCCCGGAGCCAAGGATGCCTTTAATCCGCGGATGGATCAACCTGAACCGCCGCCGCCGTTTGGCAAAAGCGTACGTGCTTGGTTTGAGGATCAAGACAAGGGGATGGCGCTTTCGGAAAGTTACCGCAAGGCGGGTCCCGGAACCCGGACATGGAATTTGACCATTGATCCCCAAGGTCAGAGCGGGCCGATTCATATCAAGGTTTCGGGTGCGGAAACCTTTCCGGATGATTGCTTTATTTTTTCCGGTTCCCTGGAAAAGGGTATTTCGGACATAAAGGCGGTCTCAGACCTGACGATTAATACGTCCGGTGAAAAGAAGAGCGTGATTTTGGTGGTAACGGATAATCCGGACTTTCTTTCCAATCTGAACGACGAGTTGACCCTTGCTCAGAATTCACCCAATCCCTTTAATCCCTCGACCCGCATCGTCTTTTCGATTCCCTACCATTTCAATGGTGTCGGCGCTCTTGTTGAGAAACAGAGGGTCAGGTTGTCGGTTCTGGATATACGCGGTCGTGTGGTGGCCGAACTTCTGAACAAGCCGCTTTCAGCGGGTAAGGGACAGGCTGTTGTCTGGAATGCTGATTCCAAAGGGAGAGCCGTGTCGTCCGGTGTCTATTTCTGCCGGTTGGAGTGTGGCGGAAAGACGCTGCTTCGGAAGATGGTATTGGCGCGATAACCAACGGATTATTGACTCGGTCCGTGCCTATCGTGTATATTGGTACATTCCATTGAACGAAAACCTCTGAAGGAGAATAATTTTGGCACATCACAAATCAGCCATCGGCCGTATCCGGCGCAATGAAAAAGCCCGTTTGCGCAACAGGGCGAAACGGACCACCCTCCGTACGCTTGAAAAAAGGTTTAAAAAGGGCACCACCTCCGAGATGGGCCAGGATCTTATCTCCTGTGCGGATCGCATGAGTCGGAAGGGAATTGTCCACAAGAACAAGGCAGCGCGTATCAAATCCAAAGTGCATCGCGCCCTGTCCAAGGCAGCCAAAGCGGCCTGAGTTAATCCTTTTACGGAATTTTTCAAAAGGCCCTATCTTTAGGGCTTTTGGTGTTTAGATGTTTCGGAGGTGACCATGGAACCCTTTCATTATCATCATAACCGACTTTTTTGTGAGGAAATGTCGGTACAAGCATTGGCCGAAACGCACGGCACTCCCCTGTATGTTTACAGTCGTCGCGCCTTTTTGGATCGTTTCCATGAGGTGCGCTCCGCTTTTCAGGCTTGTAATCCGCTCGTAGCCTGCTCGGTCAAAGCCAATTCCAACCTGTCCGTGCTCAAACTGTTTGCTGAGGCGGGCGGTGGTGCGGACATCGTTTCCGGAGGCGAGCTGTACAGGGCGCTTAAAGCGGGCATTCCGGCTGACCGCATTGTTTATGCCGGGGTGGGCAAGACGGCGGAAGAAATCACCTATGCAATCCAAAACGACATTCATCTCTTTAATGTGGAATCCATGCCGGAACTCTTTGCAGTCAACCGGTTGGCCGGGGAATCCGGACGGATTGCCCGTATCGGTTTCCGTCTCAATCCGGATGTGGATGCTAAAACTCATGCCAAGACCACGACCGGTAAGAAGGAGAACAAATTCGGTCTGCCGATCAGCGAAGCGGCTGCTTGTTATCAGGAGGCCATGGGGTTGAAACATGTCCGCGTGGTCGGCATGGATGTCCATCTCGGTTCCCCGCTTTTGTCCGTGGAACCTTATGTGGAGGCGCTGAACAAGCTGATTCCCCTGGCCGCGGATTTGAAGCGGCAAGGGATTCCGCTTCAGGAACTCGATATCGGCGGTGGGTTCGGCATCGTCTATCATGAGGAACAACCCTTTACGCTGCCGCAGTTGGCCGAACGCATTATCCCGCTTATCAAGCCGACCGGCCTGAAGCTGATTTGCGAGCCCGGACGGTATCTGACCGGCAATGCCGGTATTTTGGTAACCCGCGTCCTTTACATCAAAAAGACGGCGGAAAAGGTTTTTGTGATTACGGATGCAGGCATGAACGATCTGATTCGCCCCGCTTTTTACGACAGCTACCATGAAGTTAACGTGGTGGAGCGTGCGTCTCATTTGCCGCCCCTGGTGGCGGATGTGGTCGGGCCCATCTGCGAATCGTCCGACACGTTTGCCCGGGCGCGGCGGGTTGAGGGTGTCTGCGAGGGCGGGTTCCTTGCCTTGATGAGCGCCGGTGCCTACGGTTTTTCCATGGCCTCCAATTACAACAGCCGGCCGCGGTCCTGCGAGATCTTGGTGGAGGGCGAAACCGCCCGAGTTGTGCGCCGGCGTGAGACGTCGGAGGACCTGGTGCGCGGCGAGGTCTGACGCTGAAGTGAGGGTAACCCATGCGGATTCGTTTAGACCGTTTTCGGCTCCTGCCCTGGCTTGTTCTGCTCCTTCTTCTTTTTCTTTGTCTGGCTAATTTCCGGGCTTGGACCGCCTTCTTTGCTTCCGGTTCCCCGGATGCGCTGCCGGGTTCGGATCCCTCCTCGGCCTGGTTCAGCGACTTTTCCGCAGAAATTCGGAAGGGCGACTTTTTGGGCCGGCTTTCTCCGGCGAATATTCCCTTCTTTCAAATGGAGCCGAATGAGCGGGAGCAGACCATGAGCTGTCATCTCCGCTATCACTGCTTGGCCCGCAGTGCTGTTCCCCTTCTTTGCCGGTGGTATTATGGTAATACCGTGTTTTTTACCGATTCATTACGGCTTCTTCCCGCGGATTCGCTCGGCATCAGCGTGTTTCGTATCGGACGGAACCATCCCGGCATCTGGTCTGTGGACATCCTTTCCGAAGATGGAAAACTGCTCCGAACGCAGGTATTTAATATTATATTAATAAAACATACCCCCCTCTTCCATAGTCTCAGTCCGAAAAGGGGAGGGGAAAGTGTAGAGAATGACAAAAGCAGGAAATAAACTTTTCAGACAAATACTTTTATTAGGGGCCTGTTGTGTCGCCCTTGCTGTTGGCGCGCCCCGGCAGGAAGTCGGGACCGTGGAAAGCGTTCAGGGAATTCTGGAACGGTGTGATTCAGGCACCTTTGCCTGGGATTTTGCCGCACCCAACAACCGGATTCATCAAAGCGACCGCTTTCGGACCGGTCAAGAGAGCATTTCCGTGCTATCCCTGGAAGGGCCTTGTCGCCTCTTCTTGAATGAGGAAACGGAAGTTCGCATCGAAAAAGCCGGCTCATCACGCGATCGTACGCGCATACAGTCCATCACCCTATTACGGGGGACTCTGTTCCTTGTTGCGTCCAAGAATGACAGTTCGAATTATCGGTTTGATATCATTACGCCGCTGGTACGGGCCTCCTTTCCTCACGATGCCTCCTGTTTGGTGGCGCAGGACGGACGCGGACAAAGTCTTGTGTTCCCTATCAATGGCGTGGCCACGGTTCGGCCGCTTCAGGGAAAAGGGGCCTACACTGTCGCCCCGCCTGAGGTGTTCCGGCTCTATGCGGGACGATCCTCCGAAATGCCTAAAGCGGCTGTTCCAGCGGACACCGCTTATTTGGACTGGATGGGGGCCGCGGATTCCGCACTGATGGCATCGGAGCGTGCGCATCACCGCGAGCGTCAGGCCCGCCTGCTCGCGCTTCTTTCGGATGTACGTTACGATAAGGTCCGGATTCTTCCCTTTCAGAACGAGTCGGATTACCGAGGTGTGTGGAACCTGGAACAGGCTCTTCCGATGATGATCACGGATCGTCTCCGTCAATTTTATACCGGGCCTTTCGAAGGCCCTGCGGATGGCCCTGCAACAAGGGCAACACACGGTGCAGCCAAAGAGCGGGTTCTTGTTCTGACCGGACGCATCACGGATTTCTATTTTGAGACGACCCGGAAAGGCGGCATTCGCGATTCCAGCACCTGGGGCATGCAGCGGTGCGGACTGTCGGTGGTGCTGTCCCTGGAAAGTCCGGCTGACCGACGGATGCTCGGTGCTTTTCCCCTGTCCGACAGCACCCTTTTTCTGGAAAACGAGAAAGGGGTTTTCGATGGTTTGGCCAAGCATCCCTTCTCTCTGGAAGACACGCTCTTTGCCCGCAGTGCGGCCGGTATCGTTGTGCGCCAAATCCTTGACACCGTGGATGCCCGCTTACGACCTCTGATCGCCCGGTGATTTTGCTTGTGCTGGAAAAGTTGTTTATTATATTATTTATGCAGATTCGGCGCGGTTGATTAGGCCACCGTTGGAAGGAGTCCCCATGAAATTTCCGGTCAGAAAAGAGAACTTGGTTTCCGTCCTGCAGAAGGTCATCAATATCGTTCCGGTCCGTTCGACCCTGCAAATATTATCCAACATCCATGTCCGCGTGGACGGCTCCACCCTGTCGGTGCGTGCCACGGACCTCGATCTCTCCATTCATACGAGCGTTGAGATTAAACCGGTTCCCAAATCGCGCGATTTCATCGTTAATGCCCGAAAATTCTTTGATATTGTCAAGGAACTTCCGGAGACCGACATTGAACTCGAACTCGACGCGTCCGGCCTGCTGCGTATCGCGACGGCCCAGGACGAATTCAAGCTGCCCATCCAGTCGCCCGATGAATTTCCGGAAAACCCGGATTTCAACGAAGTCAGCCGGTTCACCCTCAAAGGCGGCGTACTCGATGAAATGTCCACCCGGGTCCGTTTCGCAACGGCACGGGATACCACCCGCGTTGCGTTGAAAGGCGTGCTGTGTGAGCTGGAAGGGTCCGTGCTTCGCATGGTGGCCACGGATGGACACAAGCTCTCCTTGTGTAAGGAGGAGGGGGTGGCGGTTTCCGGATCAGACAAGATATCCCTGATCCTGCCTCCCAAAGCCCTGGACCATCTGAGCAAAATCCTGATCCATGGCGACGAGGAAGTGGCTGTGCGTGTGGGGAAACTGTACGCCCAATTCATTGTCAAGAACACGGTGCTCACCACCAAGCTTATTGAAGGTGAGTATCCCAATTACGAGGAAGCCATCCCGAAGAAGAGCGAGAAAAAAGGGGTGGTGCGTCGCGATGAACTCTTTGCAGCCCTCAAACGTATTTCGGTTATGTCCAATTCGCGGACCCGCCAGGTTCGTTTTGCCTTTAATGCCAATACGCTTACCATTACCACCTCGGACCGCGATTTTCACGGAGAAGGCCGGAGCGCGGTAACGGTCAAGTATGAGGCCGAACCGCTCACCATCGGTTTCAATCCCGATTTTTTCATCGAAATCCTGCGCCTGCTTGACAGTGAGGAGGTTGTCATCGGGATGAATACCCCGCTCTCCGCCACGCTCATCCTGCCGTCCGGGACG
>Ga0156536_1181_pt1 | contig 28396 bp, 28 predicted proteins | sample RifOxyB2_FD_111931 | JGI IMG/M metagenome (GOLD analysis project Ga0156536, IMG submission 111931) | Elusimicrobia bacterium RIFOXYB2_FULL_49_7 | reverse complement strand
TTATTATATTAGGCACTGTGAACGGCGCAGGTTAGCAGCGGCGTTATGGTTTTTTGACGACATTCAACATTCCGAAAAGGAACAAAGGACGCTCGCTTTAGGAAAAACATTTGATAAAAGGTTATTGTCCATTGTATTCACCATTCGGCGCAACAAGATTAGGGTAATATCGGCAAGAGATATGTCTAAGAAGGAGCGAAAAATTTATGAAGAAAATTCTAAAGAAGATACCTCAATTTAAAAATGAAGATTTGGAGCACGATTTTTGGGCAAAGGCCGATCCTTCGGACTATTTTGACATGACCAAGCCTAAAAGAGTTATTCTTCCCAATCTCAAACCATCAACAGAGAAAATATCACTAAGATTGCCTGCTAATTTATTGTATAGAATTAAGTCAGTGGCAAATCGAAGCGATATTCCCTATCAATCTTACATGAAACTAATTCTTTCTGAAAAAATGAATGAATTATTTCAAGCACCGATGAAAGCTGCCACTGTCCATGGCGGCAGCTCAAGAGTGAGCAGGGGATAGTTTTTACTAACTTTTTTGATTCGTCTTTGATGACGCTATTTCTAACATTGCTGCTCAACCAGACGGCCTCAAAATATATTATTTTAGAGAATGGGGCCGCAGGTTAGCGGGAGCGTTAGAGACATAAAATATATCAAACGGAGTCAAAATGAAATATGCATTGATTACTGGAGCATCCAGTGGCATTGGACTTGAAATTGCTAAATTATTTGCTAAAGACAAATGTAATCTTGTTTTAGTCGCTCGGCGAGAGGATAGATTAAAGTTATTAGCTCAAGAATTGGAAAATCAGTATGGCATTAAGACAATTATCATTTGTAAGGATTTAAGTTCTACTAGCGCAGCACAAGAAATATATAGTCTTTTAAAACAGGAGAATATTCAAGTTGAATACATGATCAATAATGCAGGTTTTATTGTATACGGCAACTTTTCTGAAACTGATTGGACGAAGGAATTACAAATGATACTTGTTAACATCGTGACCTTAACTCAACTATCAAAACTATTTCTTCCCGACATGTTAAAGCGAAACAGTGGGAGAATATTAAATATAGGGTCTACCGGTTCTTTTTGTCCCGGACCTTTAAACGCAGTCTATTGTGCAACAAAAAACTATGTACTAGCTTTATCTGAGGCAATTGCTGAAGAAGTGAAAGGAACCGGAGTGACTGTTACAACCTTGTGTCCCGGAGGAACAAAAACAGAATTTGCCGACAAGGCTAACATTAAAAATACAATTGTCCAAACATTTGGAGTAATGAAAGCTAATAAAGTCGCAGAAATAGGTTATAAGGCTTTACTTAAGGGCAAGGGAACAATAGTTGCCGGTATACTGAACAAAATACAGATATTCTCTCTTAGATTTACTCCGAGATTTATTGTGCCAAAGATCGTCAAGTTGATGATGTTAAAATACAAATAAAACCATGTCTAACAAGATCAATCCAGCTGACCTTCGCTCCGTGCCGGCAGCTGATTTCGGGCGTTATATACGCTAACTTCGCTATTCACTGGATTGTATGAAATTCTTGCCGCAAAGCAATAAAACAAGATGAATATTTGACTTTCTATATTTAATAAGTTATTATTTCTAATAATGTGGCATATTCTTGAACATAAATCGATTCAAAAGGAATGCAGGAAGATTCCACACCAAGTTTTAGCTAAGTATGAGCTTTGGAAAGATTTAGTTTTTCGTCATGGCCCCGAGATCTTACTTAATTTTCCTGGGTTTAACGATGAAAAACTTACTGGAGAGAGAACCGGACAAAGATCATCAAGGCTAAATATTAAATACAGAGTAATTTACACTATAAAACGAGAAATCATAACCGTTGAAATTATAGAAATTACACCTCATAAATACTGAGAGGAAAAAATGAATAAAAATAAAAATGAATATGTTCCCGCAATCTCTCACACTACAAGAACAACAGGAGAAACTATAAGAATGTTGCGGGATCTAAAAGAGTGGTCCCAAAAAGAATTGGCTAAAAGATCCGGTATATCTGAACCAAATTTGAGTTTGCTTGAGAATGATAAAATAGATCTCGGAAAGAAACGTGCGGAACAACTTGCTAAAGCTTTTGGTATTCACCCTGCAATAATCATGTTTCCAGAATACGAAGCTATTGAAATTCAAAAGGCAGCATAAAGGCAGCGGCGTTAGGTGTAGCTCGTGAAAACTAAAAGCTGCCCTGCCTATTTAAGCAATGCTGCCGTCCTGACAGCATAAAATATTGATTTCCAGCCAATATTAGTATATATTCATAACATACATGAAGCCATTCGATTTCCAAAAACTAACCGGTTTTGATTGGGATGATGGAAATTATGAAAAGAATTGGATTAAACACAATGTTAAACAATCAGAAATAGAAGAAGTTTTCTTTAATCAACCATTATTGTTCCTTGACGACCCAAGCCACTCAACGATTCAAGAAACAAGATGGCGCATACAAGGTCAAACTAATGAGGAGAGGCATTTATTTATAGTTTTTACGATCCGAGGAACGAAAATACGACCTATTTCTGCACGAGATATGTCTCGCAAAGAAAGGAATTACTATGAAGAAAACACTTAAGCCCTTACCGGTATTTAAAACCGACCAAGAAGAAGCAGATTTTTGGAATAATCATGATGCGACTGATTATTTGGATTATTCCAAAGCGAATAAAGTTGTTTTTCCGAATTTGAAACCATCTACCGAAACGATTTCTATTCGTCTTCCAAAAAGTCTATTATATGGCATAAAGAATTTGGCAAATAAGAATGATGTTCCCTATCAATCATTCTTAAAAATATTGCTTTCCGAGAAACTCCAAGAATTAATTGGAAATTCCGATAGTGCTTCAACCCTCCATGGTTTTCGCACTAAACACGGCAGGACATAAAACAGAACAGAATAGATTTAACGAGCTACACCTCACATTGCCGCTCAACCAGACGCTGTCGTTAATAGTATTTTGGAATTTCGGCAGCGCAGGTTAGTAGCGGCGTTAAAAGCAGCTGATTCGTGTCATAGGCTAAGTTGCATGCAATAAGCTGGCACAAAGAAAGAGCGCGCCCGAGAAATTAATTCCAGTTTAATTCAGCCACTTGAATCCCTATATTGACAAAGCATAATAATTAAATTAGGTTATATGCATAACAAGGAGATAATATATGCGCACAACACTTGATTTGCCAGAGAAATTGATGCACGAAGCAATGAAGATTACCAATTTCAGAACTAAAACAAATGTAATTATTCATGCTTTGGAAGGCTTAATCCAAAAGAATAAACTTTCTAAAATCAAAGAATATAAAGGGAAATTAAATCTGAATATCGATTTGAATATGCTGAGGGAAAGATGAGTGATATACTTGTTGATTCATCGGTTTGGATTGACTATTTCAATGGCACGAATTCAAGGGCGAATTTATTATCGGACTTGATTGACAATAACATTGTTTGCACAAATAATATTATCTTGGCCGAACTAATACCTTCTATAAAAAAGGCAGGCGAATCAGAACTTGCAGATCTATTTTTATCCATTAAGAATATCCCTATCAATATTGATTGGGATGAGATTATTAAGATGCAAACCATTAATCTTAAGAACGGTTTCAATAAGATTGGCATTCCAGATCTAATAATCATGCAAAATGCTATTCAAAATGAACTTAGCTTGTTTTCTTTCGACAAACATTTTAAGTCAATGCCTACTTTCCATAAATGTAAGATATTTGACAAATAAACACGTCTATAAAAGATGAAGGGCGCGCAATAAAATAAGGAACAGAATAGTGCCAGCTAATTGCGTGCGATTAATCCGGAACTATTATCCGCACAGTTTCTGAAAACGGCAGAGGCAACAGGTGTTTTTCGATGAACTGACCGGTAGTTCCGCTTCCTGTAAGCCTTGTCGGACCGCCTCATCAAAGAGTCGCATCTTGTCGAAAGTGCGATTCAGATGATCTTTGGCGCCTTCCAGATACTCCGGACGGATCTCCACCTGTTTCAGCGTATTATCCTTGAGATAGATAATATCCGCATCAATTTGTTCGGCGTTAAACCCAAGCTTGTGGACCCCGAAAAGGACATAGTAATAAAGCTGAAACTCATGTTCATCATGGGCTGCACCGGTCTTCCAGTCGATAATATGGAGACGGTCTTCTTCCTTGAATGCCACATCAGGTTTGGCATAGACCTTGATGTTATCCAGGAAAAAATGTTCCAGCCTTTCTATCTTGAATATCGGTTTAAGTGTCTCGCTGATCCGGGTTTTGTAAAAGTCGGTGTAAAAGAAATTGCCAAGACAGGTCACCAGGTTTTCATGAATCCGCTTCCACTGTTCATCCGTGACTGGCATGTTGTTTTCATGCTCCACCAGTCCCACGCACCGGTTCGGATAAAGACGATATTGTTGGTCCCGCGATTCGCGGAACTCGCGCCGCATCTGCTGATCGCCAAATGCAATCACGGCTTCCCGCGATAGCCGCTCTCCTTTGCGGCACTGGTTCAGAAAATGTTCCAGGGTTTGATGAACCAGATCGCCCATCCAGGCGTAACGGTTTTTGGTGTGTTTCAGGAGATAGCAGTCGCGTACCCGTTTATCCGCCCCTTTTTCCCAACCGCCATGGCTTAGGTAATAGGTGAAGTAATATTCGAGTTGACAACGGGAAAAAATGTCAACCCGGGAAGAGGACCAGGAGAGTTCGCGTTCGATGCTCACCGTTTCATCAGGGCAGCGGATTTTTTCAGGAGATCAGCAACGATTTTCGGGCTTTTGCCTTCTGCGATGACCCGGATAATGGGTTCGGTATTGGATTTGCGGAGCTGAATCCAGCTCTTGTTGTCGAAATCGATCCGGATGCCGTCCCGTTCGTCAATGTTACCGTTTTTAAAGGCTGTTTTGAAACGGGCAAGCGCCTTTTCCACATCAATGCCGGCAATATTGATCTTTGTTTTTTCAATGGTGTATTGGGGAAGCGAATCGGCCAGTTGAGAGAGTTTCTTTTTGGAGACCAGAAGGGACTGCAAAATCAGTTCCATGCCAACCGCCGCATCACGGCAAGGGTGGATTTCCGGCAGCATGACCCCGCCGTTGCCTTCTCCGCCGAAAATGGCGCCGCGTCGGATGAGTTCGGTGGTCACATTGATTTCACCGACTGGCGCCCGCACCACAGTGGAACCGCGATCAGACGCAATATCTTCAATCATCCGTGAGGTGGAGAGATTTACCACCACGGTTCCCTTTTTCCGCTGCAGAATGAAATCACCGCAGAGCGCCAGGGTGTATTCCTCGCCGATGGCGACGCCTTTTTCCGAGACCACGGAGAGGCGATCCACATCCGGATCCACGGCAAAACCGATGTCCGAGCGGGTTTCCTTGACAACATGGCAAAGTTCGCCGAGATTGGCCGGAATGGGTTCCGGTGCGTGGGAAAAGAGACCGCTCGGTTCGCAGTTGACCTCCACCACTTCGCAGCCCAGTTCGCGCAGCAAATGGGGGCAAAGAATACCGCCTGCGCCGTTGACGCAATCCAGGGCCACGCGGAAGCGCCGCTTACGCAGCGCTTCGATATCGATATAGTTCAGGGAAAGGAGTTTGTCCAGATAAACCCGGTTGGCTGTCACATCCCGTTCGATCTTGCGTACCTTGTCCCATTTGACCCGGGTGAATATGCCTTTCTGGAGAATGGCTTGGAATTTGACATTATCCTCACGGGTCAGAAAGAAACCGCGGGAGGAGATGAGTTTCAGGGCGTTCCATTCAATGCCGTTATGGGAAGCGGTCAGTGCCAGGCCGCCGTCTGCGCAGAGTTCACGAACCATGAGTTGAATGGAGGGGGTGCTGCATATGCCGAGGTCGATGACTTTACATCCGGAGGCCAACAGTCCGGTGGCCACGGCGCAGTTCATGAGCTCTCCGGTCACGCGGGAATCTCGGCCTACCACAATGGTACCATGCTGGCAGAAACGGGCGAAGGCCGAGGAATATTTGATGAGCACTTCCGGGGTCAGGGTCTCACCCACAATCCCCCGAACGCCCGACACACTAACCATGAGTTTAGATGACATGAGTCTCCTTCTCTGCAATATGATACCGGTTTCCTCCGTTCCGTTTGGCCGTATACATGGCTGAATCCGCACGGTGGATAAGCGTTTCCTCATTATCGTTTTCCTGGACACCCGCAATACCGATGGATAGGGAGGTCCGGCCGAATTTATACTGGTTGAACCGTTCCAGAATACGCTCGGCCACCACGATGCTTTTATTCGGCGTCGTATCCAGCAGGAGGACGACGAATTCATCCCCCCCATATCGGAAGGCCGCGTCGAGCTCTTTTCGGATGCACCCTTTGGTGATATCGCCCACCTTTTCAATGACCTCATCACCGGCCTGGTGGCCTTGGGTGTCATTGAGTTCTTTAAAATGGTCGATATCCACTAAAAGCAGGGTGAAATCAGCGTAGAGCTTACGGGAAAGACGGATAAAGGCCTTCGATATCTCAAGGTGGAAGTGGCGCACATTATACAGACCCGAAAGGTTGTCCGTAATGGCCAGTTCTTCCAGCTTGGCGTTCTGTTCCAGAAGCTGCTGCTCGAGTCGCTTGCGCTCCGTAATATCTTTACAGGTTGCTACCATGCCGAAGATTTGGTTTCGTTCATCGCGCATTTCAGAGATCGATAGACTGACTTCCACGATATGGCCGTCCCGGGCGCGCATTTTCAGTTCGAAGTTTTGTACCCGGTCATGTTTAAGGACCAGATCAAAGACCGCGGTAGCGTCCGATGGGTCGGAGAGCATGTTGGTAAAGGGGGTGCCTACAATCTCATGTTGTTTATAGCCCAGGATGGTTTCTGCGCCGGTGTTAAATTTCAGAATATAACCGTCGATATCAAGTGTGAAGATGATGTCCGCGGCATCCTTCAGTACACGGTCGAAATAGTCGGCCAAACGGGACTTGCGTTTGACCATTATTTGAGATCGGACCAATTGATGTTTCAGTCCTTCGACCTCTTTACGCTGCTGTGCGGAGGTACGGAGGAAGAGGACAAAAAAGAAACCTGCTAAAGCCATGGGCAGGGCAAGAAACAGAAGAGGCCATGTCCACCCTTGTTTCAGGAGCAGGAAAAGAACGCAAAAAAGGGTAATAAAACCGAATCCGATACTGAAGAACGGATACAACCGGGGAAAATTAGTTTCTTTAAAATCCATAATTGAAGTATGGATAAACTACTATCTTATAATGGAATGGAGCAAATAAATTTGCATTTGGCCTCTTCAAAAATGTTTATTTATCTTTAATACCATGAGTTTACGCGCCAAAACCCTCCTTATCATTAGTGTTACATTAATATTATTGATAACGCTCCTTTATTTTGTTACTCGCACGATTGTGATGGGCGGGTTTCGTGAAGTGGGCGATGAGTTAACAAAAGGGTTCTCGGTTATCGAACGAAACAGTGCGGAGCGAAATGTTGCTCGAGTATCGGATGCACTCTCTTTGCGTATCAAAGGGTTAGCTGTTAAGGCATCCGACTGGGCCATGTGGGATGATACCTACCGTTTTATTCGTAACCGGAATCGGGAATATATCGCCTCAAATCTCGGTGTGGACGCACTGACTGCGCTTAAAATAAATGGAATCCTGATGGTGGATACAACCGCACAGATGGCGTTTAGCATGTTTGCGGATTTGGAGAGCGGTGAGGAAATTCCTCTTCCGGACGGTTTGAAGCCGTATCTGATTTCGGGCAGTTTTCTCTTTAACCTTCCCGCGGAAACCAGCTTAGTGGCCGGTATCCTCATGCTGCCCGAAAACCCGCTCATGGTGGTATCGCGTCCTATTGTAAAGAGTGATGGAACCGGTCCTATCCGCGGCACCCTGATTTTTGCCCGATATCTTGACGATGCGGAGTTCGATGAGCTCGCGGGCGTGACCCATTTGTCCATCCAGCGTGTGCGGGCGGATGATTCGGCCATGGCTTCGAATTTCAAGGAAGCGGACCATGTATTGACAGAGACCACTCCCATTCTGATTAATCCCTTGTCCGAAGATACCATTGCCGGTTATACGTCCGTCTGCGATTTGCACGGAAAACGGGTCCTCCTCCTTCGGGTTGATATTTTGCGGGATATCCATCAGCAGGGCAAAGTGACCCTTTCCCAAATGAATCAACATGTCCGCTATACCCTGCTGGCCCTGATTATTTCCATCCTGCTGACCGGTCTTATTTTGGGGGCGGTCATTACTCTTCTTTTAAATCGTTCCGTGATTTCGCGGGTTGCCCATCTCAGTGCTAAAACCGTGGAAATAGGCGATTCCGGTGATTTTCAGGGGAGGGTGGAGGTCAAGGGGGCGGATGAATTGACCCGGCTGTCCGCCTCTATTAATAAGATGTTGGCCGCCCTGTCAGCCACCCATGATGAGATGCAGGCACGCAATGCCGAGATGCGTCTTCTCATGAACACGTTGCCCGCCGGACTCCTTTCTTTGGACGAACATTACTGCATTAACCCCGAATTCTCGGCTGCTGCGGCCCGCGTCCTGGAGCAGGATAATCTTAGCGGGATGCTGTTTACCGCGGCGCTTGATTTGTCCGGTCCCAGGGAACAAGAAGGCGCCAAACTGACCGATTATTTGGATGTGCTGAAACAGGAGCTGACCAGCGAAGAAACCATGGCTTCGCTTAATCCTTTTGAGGAACTCAAATTGTTCAGCAAGGAGCTGGGTGAGCGCTGGATATCCCTCCGCTATTTTCTCATCCGCCGGGGAGCAGGACGGACTCATCATATTTTGGTTGTCTTTCAGGATATCACCGAGGAAAAACGGATGGCCGAAGAGGTCGCCCGTTCGCACCGTGAAAACATCCAGCTCAAAGCCATTGCCGAGGATCCTGATCTTTTCCGGGAATTCCTCATGGAAACACGTCACATCCTGAATAAGGTCGAACTCCAGGGGAACGCCCTTATGCCGGAAGAGCCGGCCTTGGATATCCTGCAGGAGATGTGCCGGGGCGTCCATACGGTCAAGGGAGTGGCCGGCAGTTTCGGGTTGTCCCAGATTGTGGAATTGTCCGGGCAACTGGAAGAGACCTTGATGCCCTTTGCGCTGCCCGGGGTTCCGTCCATGACGGCGGACGAACGCCAAGCCTTTTTATCCGCCATTGCGGAACTGAAAAGCGTCTTTGAGGGCGTGGTGGAGAGTGCCCGTAAAATATTGGGTGATGAAGTGGATCGGGAGGCCGGTATTTTCCTGAAAATTCCATTGAGCGAACTGAAACGATACCAGGCGGAGATTGAGTCCATGGAAATTCAGAGCGATCTGAAGGAAAAACTCATTCTCAAGATCAAGACCGAAATGCTGAAACGGATTCGGCATCTCCAGAACGTGCCGGCCAAAAAAGGATTGGCCCGTTCCCTGAAGATTGTGAGCAACCTGAAAAAACGGCTCAACAAGGAAGAAACCGTTTTCCGGGTGGAAGGGGAGGAGACGCCGATTAATGCGGAAGTGGCCCACGAACTGAATACGCCGCTCATTCATCTTATCCGCAACGCGTTTGACCACGGGATTGAGGAAATGTCCGACCGCATGATTGCGGGCAAGGAAGGGGCGGGTACCGTTAACCTGATCATTGGTCATGAGGGCCGCGATATCGTCATTACTTTGGCCGACGACGGTCGAGGAATCGATTGTGAAAAGGTGCGTGAAAAAGCGGTCCGTGTGGGACTTTACACGGAGGCCAAGGCGCGAACGCTGTCGCGCGAGGAGTGTTACGCGCTTATTTTCCAGGCCGGTTTTTCCACGCGGGATAAGGTCAGCGATGTATCGGGCCGGGGGGTCGGCATGGATGTGGTGGTTCATTCGATACGCGAAAAGCTTAAAGGAGAGGTCTCTGTTACTTCCGAAAAGGGGCAGGGGAGCACTTTTACCCTTCGTATTCCGACGGATTTAACCTTAACCGAGACAACGGCATGAAGGACAAACGGACCCTCAAGCGACGTCAATTGGTTTATTATTTTCCGGTGTATATTCGAAATACGGATATATTGGCCGGACACCTGGCGGATCTCACCCACGAAGGACTGATGCTGGTCCATTCAACGGCGCTGGAGATTGGGGAGCTTTTTCCACTCCGCATTATGCTGCCCGAAAAGTCGGGACGTGCGCAGACGTTGGATCTCCTGGCAGAATGCCGCTGGGTCAAGCCGGATACACAACCGGATCAGCTTGCCATGGGTTTTCGTTTTATCGACCTTTCGGATCTACAGCGGCTCGAGATAACCCGATTGATTTTGGAATACCGGTTGGGCGACTGATTGTCTGTTAAATACTTCTACGTCAGGGAGAAAACATGAAACCGTTCTTTTTGTTCCTCTTATTATTTGCGCCCTTTTGTGTAATAGCTCAGGAAAATGCCGAGCCGGCTTTGGCTGCGGAGGAAGGCAAATGCTTTGGTCTGAATTTCTCTTTATCCGGCGTAAACCGTTATCTCTGGCGCGGCGGTAAAGCATACGATGGTTTGGCCCTTCAGCCGGCGGTGGAAGCTTCTTACGGTGATTTTACTTTGGGCAACTGGAACGATGTGAATCTGGGAGACGATGAAAACAACGGATTTGCAGAGGCGGATTTTTATTTTTCTTATGATAAGGCCTTACCCTGTTGTGAAAAACTGGCTTTGTCCGCCGGATATAATCTGTACACTTATCCGGTCAGTTATGATGTGGAAGAAGAAGCCGTTGACCATGAATTCTCGCTTGGTCTGGCAGTCGATATGGTCGGGTCACCATATCTGACCTATTTCATTTCACCAACGGATGGTATGGATGGTTTGCAGTATCAATACCTTGAATTGGGCGGTTCCCATGATGTGGAACTCCGGGAGAATCTGAATCTCAGTCTGGCCGGGACGGTGGGCTATGCCATTCCCAATGAAGGGGATGCCACGGCAACCGTGATTGGTCTGTCCATCAGTCCGGTTTATTCCACGGTCATGGAAATCGCGCCTATCTTTTTCTATCAAATACCCTTGGGAGATGATTTTGAATCGGACTTCTATGCCGGATTGACGGTCAGTTACGGTCTGGAGTTTTAGAGTCTGGTCTTGGCTGCGGTAGGGTTCTCCTACCGCTCGGGCAATGCGTTCGTATCTCCATCGTAATCCGGTTGTAATATGGAAAAGGTATTTTTATCATGAAATTGAAATATTAATTTCATCTTAAAAACAAGGAAGGCCATGAAATTCAATCTGTTAGACATTTTGCTCCCCAGAGAGACCAAGTTTTTCCATTATCTTCAGGATCAGATCACCATTTTTATAGACGGTTGCCAGCAATTTAAAACCCTAACGGAAAATATCCATAAATATGATGAGGAAGAGCTCAAAAAAAGGACCGCGGCCATCAAACAGTGCGAACAAAAAGGGGATGAGGCGGAACACCATTTGATAGATGAACTCCACAAGACGTTCATCACGCCTCTTGATCGTGAGGATATCCATACGATTGCCATTAATCTGGACCGGGCCATGGACATTTTAAACAGCATTACCCAGAAATTTGAAATTTATCATATTCGGAAGGTGCCGGCCAATGTCTGTAAGTTTGCCGACCTGTTGCTCGAGATGGCATTGGAACTCCGCCAGTTGTTTCGGGCGCTTGAGAAGAAAGAGGATGTGATGCCGCATGTCGTTAAGCTTCATTCCATGGAGAATACGGGCGACCATCTTTTCCATTGGAGTATGGCCGAGCTTTTCGACGGTCAGCACGAACCCGTGGACATCATCAAGTTCAAAGAAGTGTATGAACATCTTGAGAATGTGACGGATGCGGTTGATTTGGTGGGTAAATTGGTGCGTGGCGTCAAAGTCAAACAGGGATAAAACATGGACGCCTTTTACGCCTTTCTGGTTTCTCACCCCTTTGTCGTGGTGGTTGTTCTGGTTGCTTTGGTCTTTGATTTTCTAAATGGTTTCCATGATTCGGCCAATTCCATTGCCACCATTGTGGTGACCAAAACCTTGACCCCGTTGCAAGCCATTCTACTGGCCGGGGCGGCCAATTTTATCGGTTACTTCACCTTCAGCCATGCCATCGCCAAGATGGTGAGCAAGGGAATTATTCATATCGACTTATTGCCTAATATTGAGGCAAAGTTGACTCTTCTCCTGGCCGCCTTGTTGGGCGCCATTATTTGGAACCTCATTACGTGGTGGCTTGGTCTTCCTACAAGCAGCAGCCATGCTCTTGTCGGCGGCTTGGTGGGCGCGGGGTTAGCGGCTGCCGGTCCTTCCATGGTCATTCTCGGCAGTCTGACATACAGTGCGGGCAAGCTTGCGGTTACAGGGATTTTACCCGTTTTTTTATTCATTGTTTTAGCGCCGCTGATGGGTATGATCGGTTCCTCTCTGTTCACAGTGCTGACGCTGAATCTTTTCAAGAACATCTCACCCACACGGGCGGCTTCGGTTTTCAAGAAGCTTCAGTTGGTGTCCGCCACCTGGTACAGCATCGGTCACGGAACCAATGACGCGCAAAAGACCATGGGGATTATCACCCTTGCCCTTTTTTCCGGCGGACTGCTTTCGTCCATGGAAATACCGGGATGGGTGGCTTTTTCCTGTTATCTGGCCATCGGGTTGGGCACCGCCTTCGGTGGATGGCGAATTGTCAAGACCATGGGCACGCGTATCACTAAAATCCGGGCCATGGAAGGTTTTTGTGCCGAATCGGCCGCTGCCTTGACGCTGATGGGTACCGCCCATTTCGGCATCCCGGTTTCCACCACGCATGTCATTTCCGGTGCGATTATGGGGGTCGGCGCCGTGGAGAATTCGGGTAAGGTGCGGTGGGTCGCGGCGCGTAAAATCGTCTGGGCCTGGATTATCACCATTCCGGTGACCGCGTTGTTTGCGGCCGGATCGTATTGGTTATTAACAGTTTTGGGATAAGCGGAAATAGTATTTTATAACCATGGAGTATGATCCTACCATCTTGGTTGTCGATGATGAAACCGACATTCTCGATCTGGTCGCTTTTCATCTTGAGCGGGCCGGATTCTCCGTTTTAAAAGCCAAGGATGGGGAAACCGCACTTTCCATTCTGTGGGATGAAAACGTGGATTTGGCCATCCTGGATCTCATGCTGCCCGGTGTCAGCGGACTTGAGGTTTTAAAGGCCCTGCGTGAAAACAAACGGACCGAAAACCTGCCCGTCATCCTGCTCACGGCCAAGACCGCTGAGGTTGATAAGATTGTCGGATTTGAGCTGGGCACGGACGATTATGTCAGCAAACCCTTTTCCGTCAAGGAACTGATTGCCCGTGTTAAAGCACTCCTCAAACGGACCGGCGGTTTTTCCGGGGAAAACGGATACGCCAAGTTAGGATTCAGCGTGGACTTTGCCAGTCATCGGATCAAGAGTGATGGAAAAACGATGGAATTTTCACCCAAGGAATTCGCCATCCTGGAATATCTTTTCCGGCGTAAGGACACGGTCATCAGCCGTGAACAAATTCTGGACAAGGTATGGGGTATGGATGCGGAAGTGGATGATCGTGTGGTGGATGTCAACATTACCCGTATGCGCGAAAAAATGGGCCAGGCCAAAAAAATCATCCGGACCGTTAAAGGCTACGGCTACATGTTCGATACCACGGTCACGGAAGAGGAGTAGTCCGGATGTTCCGCTCTCTGCGGTTCAAGCTCAGCCTGCCTCTTTTTATTGCCATCCTGGTTATTGCCGTGGCCGTTTCGGTCATCATCCTGCGTAATTTCAAGGCATTCTATATCGACAGTCTGGTGGAGCAGGAATCTCATGTTTTGCAGTATTTCACAGCCACCTTTTCGGATACGCTGTTGACACAACGAGACACCCGGGCCGTTGAACGGTACGCTCTTTTTGTCGATAGCACACTTAGGCGGCGTGTGACCATCGTGGATACGGGCGGTATCGTGTTGGGGGATTCCAGAGTGGCGCCGGATTCGGTCGTTTTTCTTGAAAACCATCGAACACGACCCGAAATCATAGGGCTTCAACAGGGGACAACGGCTTTTGATTATGAGGTTCGTTACAGTCATACGCTGAATCAACGTATGCTTTATGCGGCTGTTCCGATTATACGGCAAAAGGTATTGCTCGGATATCTCCGTTTTTCTTTGCCGCTGCGCGAAATTGAAGGTTATCTGCGCAGTCAGGTGATGACGCTGTTGCTGTTCATTGCCGGTGCCTTTTTTTTTCTGGGGTTCACGGTCTATTTCTTTTCCCGTCGGATTCAGGATGTGGTGCGTGAAATAGGTGAAAATGCCCGTTTGATTGAAAGCGGAAAAGGGGGCGAACGGGTCCATTTCGGTTTTTCCAATGAAACGGATCGGTTGTACGACTTTTTGGATGATACGGCCGACCGGTTGCGCCTGCTTATCCATGATATCGTTTCCCAGCGGGAGGAGTTTCGTGCCTTGCTTCGATCGGTTTCCGAGGCCGTGGTGGCTGTGGATGGTCGCTTGGATGTGGTCTTTGCCAATGATAATGCCTGTCGCCTGTTTGATTCGACATACACCTCCGATACCCTGCCTCCTATGTGGCTCACCGGCTTTACCCATCATCCTGCGTTCCAGAACCAAGGAGATGAGGTTATTCGCCTGGGTCGACGCTCAGAGCAGATGGTGGCCCTCAAGGGAGTTACCCGCGACATTGAACTTAAATCGGTCTGTATTCCGCTGATTACGGATCAGGAACCCAAGAGCAACCGTCTCCTTTTTACCCTGGTTGATTTGACCGAGGAAAAAAGGCTGGCCCGCGCTAAGGCGGATTTTGTGGAAGCAGCCTCGCATGAGCTCCGCACCCCGCTGACCGTGCTTAAAGGGTATGTCGAGATGATCGAGGAGATGCCGGACGAGGCAACGCGCCGGATGAGCTACGGTAAAATGCGCCACAGTGTCCAGCGTCTTGAAAATCTCATACATGATCTGCTCCAACTTTCCTATCTGGAGAGTGGCAAGGTAGCGCTGCAACTGGACACGTTCAGCTTGGAACAGACGGTCAATGAAATTATCAATGATGTGAAGCCCTTGATAGATGATAAAAAGATTGAATTGAGTGTTGATTGCCGATTGCCGCTTAACAGTGTGCCGGAATTGATCTACATTGCCCTGTATAATCTTATTACGAATGCCATTAAATACAATCGGCCGGCCGGGCGGATTGAAATCACGGGTGTGCGAAGCAACGGTGCGTATGACATTACGGTCCGGGATTCGGGCATCGGGATTCCGTCCGAATTCCGGGAACATGTGTTTGAACGCTTTTTCCGCATTGAAAAACACCGCAGCCGGGATACCGGCGGTACGGGACTAGGACTTGCTATCGTTAAGCATATCGTTCAGGTATTAAAAGGGACCATCAAGGTGTCGGACGGTCTTTCCGGCGGCACTGTCTTTACCATCACCCTGCCGCAATAAATCCGATATTCACGGATTGTACGGGCGCGCCATATCAACACAAGGGCGCTCAGCACCTGCTCTAAGCAATGTCGATGGATGTCGGAGCACCCGCACATCCGTCATCTATCCTTAATCTTCCCGCAACACTGACCCGCTATATTTATGGGCGATGCGAAACCCATTTAAAAGAAGGAGGTTGTCCATGAAGATATCAATCTATAGGAGTATCATCCGGGAATGTTTCCTGTTTTTGCTCTTTCTGGTTGATCCGGTTCGTTTTTTTGATATGTCATCACAGCACTGAATCGTCAATGCAATATTTCTGTAATATGGGTCCGGTATTTTTTTAACCACAAACCAAAAAAGGAAAAGATGAGAAAAAAGATTCTTTTACTCTCTCTGCTGGCTTGCATAGGACGTATCAGCGCTCAGGACGGCGCAGAGGATGATACCAAGGAAAAACTGGCAGAACTCAAGGGCAAGGTCACAGGTCTTGAGGAATCCTATCTGGAAACAAAAGGTTCGGTTGACAAACTCAGCAAAATCAAGGTGTCCGGATACATTCAGGCCCAGTATCGTATGGTCATGGATACCGCGAGCAGCATGGACAATACGGGGAAATATCTGGTCCCGATCGGCGACTTCAGCGGCGGCAAGTTTGCGGATGGCACGCAAAGTGTTTTACAGGTTCGCCGCGGCCGTCTTAAAATAGGTTATGACAATGGACTGGCCCAATCAGCCGTGCAATTGGATGCCACGGAAAAAGGAGTGGGCATCAAGGATGCCTGGTTGGCTTTCAAAGATCCTTGGGCAAAGAGTTTGGCTCTGAAAGCCGGTCTCTTTGATCGTCCTTTTGGTTTTGAAATCTCCTATTCTTCCTCTATGCGGGAATCTCCGGAACGTTCCCGTTTGTTCCAGACCCTTTTTCCGGGTGAGCGTGATGTGGGTGCGCAATTGGAAGTGGTACCTGCCGAAAAATACGGTGCGCTTTCCATGTTGAACCTGAAGGCGGGCCTGTTCAATGGGGCAGGCATTGCGGTTGAAAATGATGACAATAAGGATTTCATCGGTCGTCTTGGCGCATCGATTCCATTGACGGATATCAATTTGGCAATTGATCTGGGCATATCGGCTTATATGGGCAAAGTGACCAATACGGACACCACCCATGCCCGCGTATTGAAAAACAGCGCAGGCACAGCGGATTCCATTGTCTATACCCGGGGTTTTTTCTACGAAGTGGACGATAAGACCTTTAAGAAGTCAGATTCATCAGGGATGCTGAACAAGAGCTATGACCGCCAGTATATGGGTGCGGACTTGCAGCTCTATTACGACATTCCCGTCATTGGCGGTCTCTCTCTTCGAGGAGAACTGATCAATGGGAAACAACCCGGCACCAGCTCGTCGAATGGTGCTTACAGCGCGGTTCGCAATTCCACCCGTGGCGTTTATATGCGCAATTTCATGGGCTACTATGTCATGTATGTGCAGAATATCTTCCTGAAGGATCAGCTTGTGGTGAAGTATGATGTCTATGATCCCAATACCGATGTCAAAGGGACCGACATCAAGAATGTGGCGGTGACCAATCTGTCATCCGCGGATCTTCAGTATACCACCATCGGTCTGGGCTTGGTGCATCATTGGGACGAGAATGTGAAGATTGTCCTGTATTATGAGATGATAGAGAATGAAAAAGCGGCCCTGGATATCAATAATGCAGATGATAAAAAGGTCGCGGTCTGGAACACGGATGTCAAGGATGATGTCCTGTCCGTTCGTGTGCAGTACAAGTTTTAATGAAACCCTTATCAGGAGACAATAAAATGAGAAAATATCTAATCGGAATCAGTGCGATGCTGCTTTTAACAGGTGCCCTGCTTTACGCGGCCGGAAGTCAGGTCATCACCGTGAAGGGATCGGATACCATGGTCATCCTGGGCCAGCGGTGGGCCGAGAAATACATGACCGCCCATCCGGATGCGACGATTCAGGTTACCGGCGGCGGGTCGGGTGTCGGGATTTCAGCGCTTATCAATGGCACCACCGATATCTGCAACGCTTCCCGGCCCATGAAGATGGCGGAACGCGACAAGCTGAAACAGCGGTATAACACGCTGGGTGTGGAAATCAAGACAGCAAAAGACGGCCTTTCGGTTTACTTGAATGAAACCAATCCGGTAGCCGCACTTTCACTTCAGCAAATCAAGGATATCTATACGGGCGCTATCACCAATTGGAAAAGCGTAGGCGGTCCGGATGCCAAGATTGTGGTTTATGGCCGCGAAAACAGTTCGGGCACCTATGTTTATTTCCGTGATTTTGTACTGAAGGGCGAGGATTATACCGCTCTGATGCAGAGTATGCCCGGAACGGCGGCGGTGGTGAATGCGGTGGCCAAGGATAAATTAAGCATCGGTTACGGCGGTGCCGCCTATGCCAAGGGGGTTAAATTCTGCAAAGTGAAAAAGGACGCTTCCAGTGAAGCTTTTGAACCGACAGAAGCGAATGTGAAGAGCGGCGATTATCCCATCAGCCGTTATCTGTATATGTATGTCCGCAGCCGCCCCACCGGTGCTCTGAAGGAATACATTGACTGGATTTTAAGCGCCGAAGGCCAAAGAATTGTGAATGAGGTGGGCTATTTTCCGGTGAAATAAGAATTTGACAGGGGCGGTGAAACATCCATGACTAACAATAAGAAAAACAAACTTCTCGAATTCTTCATCGAGAAATCCATGGCGGTCATCGCCCTTTTCTCACTTCTTTTCATTGCGCTCATTTTCATCTTTGTTTTCCGCGAAGCCGCCAGTGTCTTTTTCGTCAAGGAAAAGGCGCCGATTTCCGCCGAAGGGGAAAGTGCAGTCCAACCTGAATATGAAACCTACGGCAACGAAGGTTTGGAGAGCAGCGGCAGTGCTTCAACCATAGTGGAACGAGTGACGGCAGAGGATCGATTCACCTGGAAAGGATTATTCGGATTATCCTGGATGCCGGTCTCTTTAAATCCGAAATATGGCATTCTGCCCCTTATTCTGGGAAGCTTCAAAGTGGCCATGATTGCCATCCTGATTGCCGCCCCCATCGGCGTGCTCTGTGCCATCTTTACGGCCATGTTCGCCTCCAAAGGGTTGAAAGAGGTGATGAAACCGGTTATTGAAATCCTGGCCGGTTTTCCCTCTGTGGTCATCGGCTTTATCGCCCTTGTCATTCTGGCCAGCCAGCTCCAGAATCTCTTCGGATTTCAGTACCGCCTCAATGCTTTCACCGGGGGTGTGGCATTGTCGCTCACCGTGATTCCCATCATTTTCACCATTTCGGATGATGCGCTCTCAACGGTTCCAAAGTCTCTGATAGAAGCCAGTCTCGCCTTAGGCGCCTCCAAGTGGGAAACCGTCTTTTTTGTTGCGCTTCCGGCCGCGCTGCCCGGCATCTTTGCCGCTGTGCTCCTCGGCATCGGCCGTGCTGTGGGTGAAACCATGATTGTACTGATGGCCACCGGCAATGCGGCGCTTTTCACTTTCTCAGCCGTGGATCCGGTGCGGACCCTATCCGCCACCATTGGCGCGGAAATGGCGGAAGTGGTTTTCGGGGATACTCATTACAGTGTGCTCTTCATCATCGGCGTTCTCCTTTTTATTTTCTCCTTTCTCCTCAATATGACCGCCGAAGTCTTTGTGCGCGATCGGCTCATGCGCAGATTCCGGGGAGCCTAATCATCATGCAGAATAAAAAGCGCATCATCAATACGCTGGTCACTTTCCTGACCGGTCTTATCGCGTTCAGTGTCATTGGCATCATTATCCTCATCATGATTATCATCTTCAAGGGCGGATGGTCGCATATCTCTTTGGAATTTTTGACACAGGCGCCAAAAGAGGGAATGACCCAGGGCGGTATCTTTCCGGCCATTGTAGGAACTTTTCTGCTGACACTCATGATGACGGTGGCCGGAGTGCCGGTGGGCGCCATCACGGCCATTTATCTCTGCGAATATGTGTCTGAAACCTCTTTTGTCACCCGGGCGGTCCGCTTTGCAGTCAATACCCTTTCCGGTATTCCTTCCATTGTCTTCGGTCTTTTCGGTCTTGGCTTTTTTGTCCAATTTGTGGGATCCGGATTGGATCAGGTGCTCTCACCCGAGGGAACCCTTCGATGGGCGCAACCCAACCTGCTTTGGGCCAGTCTTACCATGGCGGTTCTGACCCTGCCGGTCGTCATTGTCTCTGTGGAAGAGGCGGTGCGTGCTGTACCGCGCGATCTCAGAGAAGCCAGTCTGGCCCTGGGCGCCACAAAATGGCAGACCGTATGGCGGGTGGTTTTACCCAACTCCTATACCGGCATCATGACCGGCGCCATTCTGGCGGTCAGTCGCGGCGCGGGCGAAGTGGCGCCTATTCTTTTCACCGGAGCGGCCTATTTCCTGCCGCACCTGCCTACCTCTCTGTCCGATCAATTCATGAACCTGGGATATCATGTTTACATCATGGCCACCCAGTCCACGGATGTGGATGCCACGCTCGGCATCCAGTATGCCACGACGCTGACTCTTCTCCTGCTGACCTTCGGCCTGAATTTCACCGCCATATTTCTCCGTTTTCATATGAGGAAAAAACTCATCCAATCGTGACCCAAGGATCCCTATGGAAAAAACCGACATTCAAATAGAAGCGCGCGACCTTGATTTTTTCTATGACGAAAAACAGGTGCTGCACCGTATCAGCCTCACCATTCCCCGGTACAAGGTGACTGCCTTTATCGGGCCGTCGGGTTGCGGCAAAACCACCTTTCTCCGCTGTCTGAACCGACTGAACGACTTGATTAAAGGGGCTCGCCATACGGGGACCATCCTTATTGACGGACAGGACATCTTCGACAAAGAGGTGGATGTGGTGGCGCTTCGTAAGCGGGTGGGCATGGTATTTCAGAAATCCAACCCCTTTCCAAAATCGATTTTTGATAATGTTGCCTATGGGCCGCGTGTCAATGGGGTCAAACGGCGGCGTGATCTGGAAAAGATTGTGGAGCGTTCCCTGCGCCAGGCCGCCTTGTGGGATGAGGTCAAAGACCGGCTCAATGATTCCGCTTTAGGACTCTCCGGGGGTCAACAGCAGCGGCTCTGCATTGCCCGGACCCTGGCCGTGGATCCGGAAATCATTCTGATGGACGAACCGGCCTCGGCCCTCGATCCCATTTCCACTTCCAAGATAGAAGACCTCATTGCGGAATTGAAAAAACAATACACCATCGTCATTGTCACGCACAATATGCAGCAGGCGGCCCGTGTCTCTGATTTGACCGCTTTCTTTTTGCTGGGGGAACTGATTGAAATGGATCAAACGCAGAAAATATTCACCAATCCGGCTAAAAAAACTACGGAAGATTACATCACCGGAAGGTTCGGATGATGTTAGTCCATAAGTCATTAGATCGGGCGCTGAGCCTGTCGAAGCGCACGAATTAACACAGGAGCAACCAATGACGACACGCCATTTTTTCGATACGGAATATGATGCTCTCCGGCAGCATATCATCACCATGGCCACCGAAGTCGAACAGCAGTTCTTTCGGGCATTGGATGCCCATCAGAATTATGATGAGCAGGCTGCGGAAGGGGTTGTCAACGGGGACCAGAAAATCGATAGAATGGAGATGGAAATCGATGAACACTGTGTCAACCTATTCGCCAAACTTCAGCCCATTGCAACCGATCTTCGGTTTTTAACGTCGGTCATCAAGATTAATAATGATTTTGAACGTCTTGGAGACCAAGCGGTCTCCATTGCCCGGCATACCCTTTATCTTGCCCCCCGGCCTCGGCTCCACCTTGACATTTCACCCATGGCCTCATTGGCCAAAGAGATGGTGCACCGGGTCATTGATGCGCTGGTGAACAACAATACCTATTTTGCGGAAGAGGTGTTGTTGCTTGAGGAACGGATGGATAAGTTCGAAATTGATTTTATGAGTGAAATTCTGGCGGTGATGAAAGAGGATGCTAAGAACATCAAGCGGGGGGTTAGCTTCATCTTTATCACTCGTTGTCTGGAAAAGGTGGGTGATTTATCAACCAATATTGCAGAGGATATTGTCTTTTATATGAAAGCCAAAGATATCCGGCATACCCATCCGGAGGCAGTCTCCAAAATCCGCCCATTGGGAGGGTTTGATAAGTAAACGCTGCGATTTTGTTATGCCTTTTCCAGTGCTTCGAGTTCGATGTTCGTCTGCCTAAGCCGTTCGGATAGCATCCGTGCCAGACGCTCGAATACCAAGGCGGCGACCTCGGCATGAGGTTTGGACAACCGATCAAAATCATCCCGCGACATGACATAAAGCTGCAGCGGTTCGCCGGCTACCGCATCCGCTGAACGGGTGGCATGATCCAGAAAGGACATATCCCCAAAGAAGTCGCCCCGGCCGAACGTAGCCAAATGGTGTACGCCGCTCCCGTGAATGGGCAGAACGATTTTGACGCTGCCTTGACGGATGAAATAGAGTTCACTGCCCTGATCGCCCCGTTTAAAGACATGTTCTCCGGCTTGGTAGTTTTTTTCAAGTGCAATACCGGACAACAAATCCAACGTGGATTCGGGTACACCGGAAAAGAAGGGGAACTGGGCAAGAGAAAGAGCCTGACCTCGGCCGATGCCTGCAACCGTATGTGCCATCAACAACTGTTCTTCAGACCATTCCAGTGCACTGTCGAGAGATTCAAAGAACCGAACCCGTTCTTTTTCTCCGGTAAAACCGAGATTTTGGAGATAGTGACGGATATTGCCGGAGTGGCTGGTTTGGGGTAGCGCGGCAAAAATCAGCGTGCCGTCCGCTTCCGTGATGCGTCCTTCGATTTGGTGGAGTACATAGACCGCCGTATAATCCACTGCCTGGACCCGTTTCATATCCAGAATGACGGTTCGCGCCTTGGCGAGTGCGGGTTCGATTTCCATGAGCAGCTGGTCCGTGGTGCCGAAAAAGAGTTGTCCCTGAAGTTCAAAGACCACGGTGGACGCGCCTTTACTGAACAGGATTTCCATTTCGGATGGAATCCGCTTCTTTTTAGAAAAGGTTTCACTGCCCAATAATTTCCGCCGCACCACGGGACGCTTGATCTGGTCACGTAGAAAAAGAAAGATGGCAATGGACAGCCCCACTGCTGCCGCCCAAATGAGACTTAATGCCACAGCAGAGATGACGACGGCTAAAATAATCATGAAGTCAAGAAACGTGGAACGCTGCTTCAGCAGCTTGAAAATCTTGGGGTCTACCATACGGACCGCGACTACGAGCAGGATGCCGGCCAGGGCGGCGACCGGAATCCAGGCGATGAAACGGCCCAAGAGCAGAAGAGCCAGGAGTGCGAAAACCCCTTCCAGGAAACTGGAGAGACGAGTCTGTCCGCCGCTGTTGACATTCACCAGTGTTGCGCCCATGGTACCGGCCCCGGGCATACCGCAAGCCAGGGCAGAGGCGATATTGCCGAGCCCCTGGCCGATGAGTTCCCGATTGGCGTCGCTGCGGGAACGGGTCAAGGCATTCAAGACCAGACCGGTCTTCAGTGTGTCTACGGAGAGCAGGACCGCCAGTGTGCAGGCCGGCAGAAAAAGAGAGGCCAAGGCAGATACGGAAAAATCGGGCAACAGGGACCATTGGGACAGCAGGTTGCCGAAGAAATGGACTTCACCGGAAGTGATGGGTCCGATAAGAAGCGGGTTGCCGGTTAGTTGGCGCAGCGAAGGATCCAGCAGGGATAGGGCGAAATAACTACCCACGCCGCATAATAGGGCGATAATGGCACCCGGCACGCGGCGGATGATCCGGGGAGAAAAGATCATGGAGAGCAGGGTGATTCCACCCACAACGATGCTCTGCCAAATCCATTGGTCGGATGCGGCGAGGGCATGAATTAGGTTCACGCCTTTGGGAACACCGAGCCATTTCGGAAATTGGGCGATGAAGATGAGTACGCCTACGCCGCTTAGGTAGCCGGCCACTACAGGATAAGGAATATATTTAATGAAGCGGCCCCCTTTGAGCCATCCGGCCGCCATCTGAACCAACCCTGCCAGAAGTGCGGTCATGACCAGCATAAAGGGAATCTGCTCCGGCGCAATGCCGCGTTGAAGTGATTCGGCTACAAAAACGGACATAACCGCTGCTGCCGGTGCGCAGGGAGCGGTGATGAGCCGCTTCGTGGCGCCGAAGAGGGGGGCAATGAGTCCCAGGGCAATGGTGCCCACAATACCGGCCATGGCTCCTTTACCGGCATACTCCGGGCCGATGGCGGAATAGATGACCAGTCCGAAGGCAATGGCGGAAGGCAGGGCAACGAGCATGGCGGACAATCCGCCGAAGCAATCGCCCAACAACGTATTGGAATCGATTTTTGGTTTTATTATCATAGGGGATAATATATTTGATTACCTTCGCGGAGCGCAAAGGAGGCGCAATGGCAACCGGTCTTGTTTTCATCGATTTTAAAGCCTATTTTCTATAAGCCATGAAAATGTCGGATAAATTTCCCTCTCTCTTAGTGCGTTTTCCGACTTTGCTGACTTTTCTAATCCGTAAAAAAGCGCTTCCCAGACGATTTCTGCTGACCTTGCTGGTCTTACTCATTCTCGGGCAATCGTATTATGTTTATCGGAGCCTGAGTCGCTCATCCTGGCTTGACAAACGGAAACCTGCCCGATTATCAGACATGGCGCCGAAACAATCCATCATGCCGACATACCAGATGGGCCGGGAGAATAATCCCCTTTTACCCTCCTTGGTCATTGCGGATCACCTGTTTTATGCTCACCTTTATCTCTGTTCCGATTTGCTTCTTGAGTTTGGGACCCTTCTTCGGTCCGGCAAGCCGGACAGTCTAATCCATCGACTACCTGCATGCGACACACTGTCTTTAGAAGAACAGACCTTGTTTCTGGAAAGACCTCATTTGGTTTCAGATCGGATTTACTATGTTCGGCCTTTTTCCCTGTATGATCAGGAAGAGGCCCTGGTGGTGAAACAAGGGGGGCGCTTGGTTTTTCTGCTTCCCGGTTCCTGGACAAACGAGACAACGGTATGGTAAAGAGTTTCCTTTTCATTGCCATGACCGCTTTAGCTGGGATGGCTTTCGGCCGTCTTTTCTATCGAGAGATGGGGAAACGATTTTTGTTGTTGAGCGCTTTTGCGGTTGGTACCGCGCTTTTCGGTTGTCTTGCAACACTGCTTTTTGCGAGCGGTTCGGTTTGGGCGCTGATGCGCCTGGTTCCGATTTGGTTCGTTTCAGCCATTATCCTGGCTCTGTTGTCCCTGTATCGTAAACCGCCGCAGCGAATCAACCTCAATCATGGTGTGGTAACCATGGTTATAACCGTGTCTTTTGCGTTTTTCTTTTATAAGTTGGCCGTGATTGCCATGACCACCGACTCTTTTGTCTTGGCGCGTTTGGGGCAGAATCTGGGGTTCGGTCGCCGGGATGGCGGTTCGGCTCTTTTTTCCATGTGGGGACCTGTTATACCCCTTCTTCAGGCCACGGCTGGCGGACTGGGCCGCTATCTTTTTTTTGAATACCAGCCGCTTTTAGGTCTTTCCCTTCTTTTTCTTTTTGCGGACCGGTTATGGGTCGCCTTGAAAGGCAATCCTTTAAAAACACGCCTGACGATTATTTTACTCTCTTTGCTGGCCTTGACGCTTTCTCCCATCTTCCTTCACCATTTTTTCTATCTGCACGCGAATCTTGCTGCCGGACTCTATCTTTTTCTCTTTATCACCTTAAGCGGTTCTTATGTGGAAAACAAAAAACAATTCTTCCTATGGCCCGCACTGCTCTCTCTTCTTACTTTTTCACTGATATGCATTGAAGGGACCTTCTTTGCTCTTCTTTTTCTTTCCTACTTTATCGGGAAGAGCCATCCGGATGCCCGGCGCCGGGTGAGCATGGCCCTGGTTCCTCTTCTATTGGGGCTCTGGTTCATCCGACTCGCTTTTGTGATACCCACTCCGCATGATTGGCTCAGTCCGGTCTTGGCGTTTGAGATGGGGATGGGTTGTCTTTTCTACACGGTGGTGCTGGTATTGTTCTCCTTTACGAAAAGCGCGCAACAAGTGGAACGGCTTATTCGGAAATTGCCTTGGATATTGGCCGGGGCGCTGGTGATTTCGTTTATCGTTAAACCCTTGCTTCAATGGCATTCACTCCTGGCGCTACTGACCGCCCTGTTTTTTACCGGAGAATGGGGCCTGGTGTGGTATGTGATCTTCGCGGCGATAGGTTGGGTGTTTTGGCAAAAGATCGGTAAAACGGAAACGCATTATCTCGGGCCCTGCATTGTGATGTACGGATGCGGTCTGATGCTGATTTCACCCTGGATGGGTGGATACGATGCCTCCTCGACCGGTTGGGCCAATCGGCTGATGTTTCAGATATTTCCGACACTGGTTTTTTACCTTGCCGTGTCGATGGGGAAAAGAGAACCGTCTTAAAAAAACAGCCCCCTGTTTTGTACAAGGGGCTGTGTGGTACCGGCTCACGGATTTGAACCGCGGACCTGTGGATTATGATTCCATCGCTCTAACCAACTGAGCTAAGCCGGCAATTGAGTAGGAAATATACAATTCCCAGAGGGAATTGTTCAATTTTTATTGTTTTGGGAAGAGGCGTTTTCAGGCTTGATGTTCAAAAGTGTGCAAAACGTGGCAAGAAAATTAACCATTAACGTAAAGCACAGACCCCTTTCTCATCTGATAGATTCCGGTCCAGCCGAGGTTGGCCATTTATTTGGGATGGGACACGGCGATGCTTCCCATAATGGAGCACAGAGAATGGGAAATGCTTCAGGAAGAATGGATAGCCTAAATCATTATCAAGATACTGTGACCTTAACAGGAACGTTTTCTTCTCCCAGCAAGGGTACGTTGTCTGCTCGACACCGGGTAAGAATGAACTCGGGATTCACCATTCTTGCAGGTAGTCAGCTGAAAATCAGTGTTAATCCATCCTTTCCCTCGATGTATAAGAAATATAAACCAATCAGCGAATCGGCCTCGCAGGAAAATGGAGAACCATTTCTTCTTAATGTTTTTCCTAATCCCATAGGAGTCAATGCAACAATAAATATTGCTTTTTCGAATTTGAGCGACAATCTTAAGAAAGCCCCGGCAAAAATCACTTTTTATAATGTATCTGGTAAATTAGTCAAAGAAATGCCGTTAAACATTAAAGCCAATGGTGTGGTACAATTAAACTGGTACGGCAAGAACGCATCAAGTAGAATGCTCCCTTCTGGGATATATCTGGCTAAAGTGTCAATAGGGTCGCTGGATAAGTATTCTAAAATCGTAGTTTATTAAGAAATAGCAATAGTTCATTAGGAGGCTCTCATGCGAACAATAAAAATCTTCAAAATGGTCTTATTCTTATCATTCATCTCCGTTCGAGCGGATTTCTTTTTATGGAATAACCCTACTCAAGACACCACGTTTTCTCCTGTCAACCTGTTCGGCCCGGATACCATACAAATCATTTGCGATGATCAGCAGCCTTTGTTGAGTCTGGACTCTGTCGCATCTAAAGAAGCGGCTGCAAGCTATCAAATGGAGAATGCGGATACAATGATTACGGGTACCATATTTCCAATAGATCGTGGCACACCCTTTTTCGATACTTTTATGAACATTTGGATGAATAATTCATCCATCGTGTTTTTTTGGAGAGACCCTTGTCCTACTTGTTCCGGCGGCGGAGGATTGGATTCCAATACAACGATATTCTTTTATCTGTCCCAAGATAACCGGGTGATACAAATGCGTTATGATCTCTCAGAACTTCAAATAAAGACCGAAAAAGTATTGTATGTTAATAACGACATCATGCTATCTGCCAGTCCGAATCCAGCGAGCGCATCAACGAAGCTGAATTTTAATACCGGCAAGGATTTAAATGGCCATCTTTCAGTTTACAATATAAAAGGACAGCTCATTTATAGCAACTTAGTCAAAGGAAGAGGTGTTATCACTTGGAATACGAGCGGTCTTTCTATGGGAACCTATTTTTACCGTTTAGCTACAAAGAATAATACCATTATAAAGAAAATGGCCTTAGTTAGATGACCTGCTGAAAATAAGGCCAGCCACTTTTAGGCTTTGGAGCTGAATGGGAATAAATATAAATTCCGATGGGAATTGATTTCAATTCATTTGCTTTTTAATCTATTTTTTCACCGAAATGCTCCTCGCGTACAATCTGTTTATTTATACCCTCTTTATTCTCTTTTCGCCCGTCATCCTTTTTTTTGCATTATTTGATCTTTTTCAATTCCGTGAACGGCTCTCTCTGCGCGAACCGGATGTCCTTGATTCCCGCAAGTCGATCTGGTTGCACGGCGCGTCCATGGGGGAGGTGGCCATCATCGGCCGCATTCTGCCGGACCTCCGTCAGAAGTATCCTCGTCATCTCATCGTCGTTTCCTCCACCACCCGGTCGGGGCAGGAACATATCCGGCGCCATATGGCCGAGTACGTTTCTCATACCGTTTACCTTCCCTTAGAGATTCCCTTCATTATCCGGCGGATGCTTCGTTTCGTGAATCCGGAAAAAGTGGTCCTGGTCGAGACCGAACTGTGGCCCAACTTTATTCTGGAGGCCAAACGGTTCGGCGCGCGGGTGGTGCTTATCAACGGCCGTATTTCGGATCGTTCCTTTCCGAAATATCTTTTCTTTAATTTTTTCATGCCGCGCATCTTGTCCAGTATTGATGCCATCGGCGTGCAGACGCGCGAATACTACCGTCGTTTTCTTAAAATAGGAGCGAGTAAATCCCGCGTGGCCGTGACGGGCAATATTAAAAGTTCGCTCCTGTCTCGTCCGCTTGATCCGGAGACGCGGGAGGCTCATCGCCTTTTGTTAGGAATTCCGGCAGGACACGCGGTCTG
>Ga0156536_1187_pt1 | contig 28510 bp, 24 predicted proteins | sample RifOxyB2_FD_111931 | JGI IMG/M metagenome (GOLD analysis project Ga0156536, IMG submission 111931) | Elusimicrobia bacterium RIFOXYB2_FULL_49_7 | reverse complement strand
AATTCTGTACCTGGGCAAATGCCTGGGAGGCCATTCCATTCTCAATCGGGGTGGTTTCTTCCGGAAGCGTGATGGCATTGGATGCCAGGGTGACGGCTGCAATGCTGGCCAGCAATCGGCCTTCCACCACCGCACCGGTATTCAGGGAGATGGATTGATCCGCCATGATGGTTCCTTTAAAAATCGCCGTGGTTCCAAGCGCTGCTGAGGTGCCCACCTGCCAGAAAATGTTTCTGGCATTGGCGCCTCCGGCCAGAATGACCTGAATTCCGTTGCCGACCGTGAGGGTGGAGGCAATCTGGAAGATCCAGACATCGGTTTCATTGCCCGTGAGCGTGAGATCCGACCCGGTTATTTCGACACCGCTGGTAAATTTATACAGGCCCGCGACCAAGGTCATTCCACCGATATTTCCGGTACCGGGATTCAGGAATTCACCGGTCGGAACCGGCGTGCGGCCTGCTGCGTCATTATAGGCGATAGTCAAGTCACCTTGGGCGGTGGTCAGATCCGCTGCCGCAGCCACGGAACCGGCCGGACCACTGGCATCCACGGTGAACAGGGTTCCGGTGACTTCGGTTAAGCCGAAGCCGGTGATATTACTTCCTGCTGCCGGGCTCAGTCCGACATCTCCCGTAATGGCGGAGGTGGGGATATTTGAGACGAGTGAACCGGCCAGTACGGCAAAGTGGGAGGTCGATAGCAGATCAACGGGGAGCTGAGCCTGAGACGAGGCAACAACAGGCATCAATAGGGTAACGAATAAGGCGGCAATTGGATAGGCCGTATTTTTTTTCATTAAGCACCTTCTTTATTTGATTAAGATGAGTTTGTTTATCGAGACAAGGGAACCGGTCTGTAAATGGCAGAAATAAATGCCGCTGGACAGATTCAGTTTTTGATTTCTGGCATTGAATAGCACACTGTAATTTCCCGCTTCCTGTGCGCAGTTGACCAGAGTGGCCACTTCATGGCCGAGGGCGTTAAAGATTTTGAGAGAGACTTTGGCGCTGTTTTCAATGCGATACTGAATCAGGGTGGAAGGATTGAAGGGGTTTGGATAATTCTGTACCTGGGCAAATGCCTGGGAGGCCATTCCATTCTCAATCGGGGTGGTTTCTTCCGGAAGCGTAATCGTGTTGGATGCCAGAGTGACGGCCGCAATGCTGGCCAGCAATCGGCCTTCCACCACTGCACCGGTATTCAGGGAGATGGATTGATCCGCCATGATGGTTCCCTTGAAAATGACGCCCGTTCCAATGACCGCTGAGGTGCCGACCTGCCAGAAAATATTGGCAGCCTGGGCTTCATCGGCCAGAACAATATGGATATCATTGTCGACCAGGAGGTCGGAAGCGATTTGAAATATCCAGACATCCGTTGCGCTGCCGGTCAGCGTGAGATTCGATCCGGAGATCAAAAGACCGCCGGTAAATTTATACAGGCCCGCGACCAAGGTCATTCCACCGATGTTTCCGGTGCCGGGATTCAGGAATTCATCGGTCGGAACCGGTGTGCGGCCGGCTGCGTTATTATAAGCGATAGTTAAGTCGCTTTGTGCGGCAGTGAGCTCGGTGGCAGCGGCAACGGAACCGGCTGGACCCGCGGCATCAACGGCGAAAATAGTGCCGGTGACTTCGGATTCGCTCAGTCCTGTGATATTGCCGCCTGTCGAGGGACTTAAACCGATGTCGCCGGTGATGTCCGATGCGGGGATATTTGAAATCAATGAACCGGCCAGAACGGCAAAACCGGCAGTGGAACCTAAATCCACCGGCTCCGGAGACTCTGCTGTGGCGGTCAGGGGCATTATGAAGGTTGCTATTGTCAAAGCAGTGAAGAAAGCGTTTCTTTTTGTCATTTCAGTTTTCCTTTTTAATTATTATTGTTCCAAACGCGATTTTAGGCTAATTTGCCGGCTTGTCTTTTAAGCAGCATGGCCACCAGCGCGGCCAATAACAAGGCTGTCACGGATACCATAAATGCCGTGGCCGGCAAGGGGAGATAGAGAATTAAGTACCGATACAATCCGAAAAGAACGAAACCGGCTGCAGTCAGTACCAGGACTGAAACAATGGCCACACAGGCCAGCAGCCAGACCAGGTTGGTCAGGAGCAGTCGCACCGCCTGCTTGCCGGAAGCAATCAGTTCCTGAAGTCCGGCCAGCAGCGCCATGGGTAGGGTGATTAAATTCATCACCTGTTTCTTCCATGCCATAATTTGACGGCCAGCACGCCCAGTCCGAACATGACCGTGCTACCGATCAGAATTGTCATGCCATGATGCGATTGGGAGCTTTCCGTCGGCTTTTCAGTCACTTTGCCGTCGTGAATCTGTGTGTTGTCCAATTTCTGTTTAAAAGAGGTGACAACGGCACCAAGCAGGTTCAGTAGATCGTTCTTTAAAACATCGAATTCTTTTTCCGCTGTTCTTTCACTCATAATTTAACTCCTTTTTTAGTTACTGACAGCACAGCAAAAAGGGTGCCGTCGGTTTGTTTTCATTAAAATGACCGCTTTCCCTTGCGGACGCGGTCATGGAGCTATGGCATTATCTATTATGAGAATGAAGGTTGGTGATTTTGAGAAGGCGAAAAAAAAAGAAGGGTTCGCTATATCCAATTGAAAAAGGACTCAAATTCCCGGTAAGCGCTTCCCAGTACTTTTTTATTCAGTAATACGATTTGCTTTGTCATGTCCAAGGGGGAACAGTTGATCAGAATTTCCTGCGTCATGGCCGAGGCCGTCTGAGAGGAAATACGGGAAAGGATGGACTTGATAATGGGAATATTTCTCGGAACCATGGAGAAGCGTTTCAGACCCAGGCCCAACAGCAGAATTGTATACAGGGGAATGCCGCCCATCTCACCGCAGATGGAAATGGTTTTTCCGCCGTCCTGCGTGGCCTGAATGGTTTTTCTCAGGATTCGCAGGAAGGCGGGCTCAATGGGGTTGTAGAGGTGTGCCACATTGGTGTTGCCTCGGTCTACGGCGCTTAAATATTGGATTAGATCATTGGTGCCGAGTGACATGAAATCCACATGCGGCAAAAAGCGATCGGCCTCCAGGATGGCCAATGGCACTTCCAGCAGGATGCCGCAGGGAGGTGAGGAGAGGCCTGATTGTTGTGCGGTGTTGTCAATGATCGCCTTAGCCTCCTTCCATTCATTCAGGGTGGTGACCATGGGAATCATAATGGCGTATTGCCGTCCATGGGCTGCTTTCATGATGGCCGAAAGGTGTTCCACAAAGAATTCTTTTCGTTTCAGCAGAATGCGAATTCCACGGGAACCGATGAAAGGATTGATTTCTTTGGGCAGTTCAAGCTGGGGCGGCCTTTTATCGCCACCCAGATCAAACAGACGGATAATGAGTTCTTTGCCTTTTGCCCGTTTGAACAAATTTTCAAAGTAGTGCTGCTGCTCCAATGCGGTCGGCAGATGGGTGTGCATGAAATAGAGAAATTCACTCCGCACCAGTCCGATGCCGTCTGCCCCATATCGTCGGGCTAAATCAACATCATCCGGAAGCGCGACATTGGCCAGAACGGAAACAGGAACGCCATCCGTCGTGCTGACGGGAAAAGCGTGTTTATCGGACAGAATTTTGATTTTCTTGTTCAACGCCTGGTCTGCACGCAAAGAGCGGATGAGCGTAATATCCGGATTTATATAAACGCTTCCTTCATAGCCGTTAACCAGTACTTCGTCGTCCGAATGAATGAGTTCTTTTAAATTTTGGATTCCGGACACCACGGGTATGCCATAGGTGCGGGCCAGAATGGCGGCGTGCGAAGTGGGTCCTGCATTCAGGGCGACAATGCCTTTGACCGCGGATTTATCAAACTTGAGAAAGTCGGATGGGGTCAGTACGCCTGGCACAATCAGAATGATGCACGATGCCGGAAGCTCCGGTGGTTTGCTGTTGGGAATCAGTGAAATCAGTTTTTCACGCACTTCCACCATATCGCCGCTTCTTTCACGGAAGTAGGCGGTCTGCGCGGCATCGAAGCGGATGATGAAATCGTCCGCCACCGTTCGGATGGCGGTTTCGATATCTATCCGCAGTCTTGAAACCAGGCCCACCACTTCACTGATGAAGATGGGATCATCCAGCAGCTGTTTGTATATATTCAGAACGGAAAATTCCTGAATATCGGGATTAATCTCCACCATTTGCCGGATGTGATGTGAATAATAATGTTTTGCGGCTTCCCGGAGTTGATGAAAAAGGGAGATCTGGTTTTCTATATTTTTTTTGGAAATGGCCTGCATGGGCGTGACGCGCAAGGGTCGGCCCGGAAAACAGGCTTTTCCGATGCCTCTGCCGGAGACAATCGGAATGCCTTTGAATTTGGTTTGTTCAGACATGATCTTGCTCGTCGGCGGCAATGACCCTATTTTTCCCTTGGGATTTGGCCAGATATAGGGCATCATCCGCTTTTTTGACAAGCAATTGTGCGGTTGGCGTGTCTTTGCTGCATAATGCGACGCCGATGCTGATGGTCACTTTTCTGTCACCGGCAAAATTCTGCTCGAATCTTGCCCGCAGCCGTTCGGCAAGCGCTTCTGCTCGGATATTATGGGTGGAGGGCAGAATGACCGTGAATTCCTCACCGCCATAACGGCAGCAGATATCCGTGTCTCGGGCCTCATTTCCGATAATGGCCCCTGTTTTGGCCAGAATCGCGTCTCCTGCCTGATGACCGTATTTGTCATTGAATTGTTTGAAATCGTCGATATCTATCATCATCAGGGAAACGAGCGTGCCGTATCGTTGATATCGCTGAAGCTCCATGTCAATCTGTTGAAAGCAGTAGGCGTGATTAAAGAGACCGGTCAGTCCATCATGCAGGGAAAGACGGACGATGTTGGCAATGTGGGATTCGCCGATGAGTGTGGTACCGTGAAGATCTCCGGTCAGATTGGACAGATAGTCGAGTGTGGCAACGGTAATCCGGACATTTCGTTTAAGGGAAGTCGACATCCCGAATTTATGTTCCAATATCTTTTCCCAAATCGCCTTGGCCGCTTCGGCCGGGAAATATTTATGCGTAATCGCATAAAGCAGATCCGAGAAAAACTTGTTCCCGCGGCTCAGTTGGAGGGCCTTTAGGGTGACTTTCTCGGCTTTGGTCAGCTTCCTATCACCTGAAAAAGCGGAGACTAAATCGAGCAGCAGGACATCTTCGTCGAGAAGACCGCCTAATCGATTGGCATCCGTTTCTTCACGTAAAGGAAGGGTTGTATCAGGGTGGGCCATTCAGGCAATATAGTATTCTTCCGTCCGTGATGAGCCAAACCATTGAAAAAAAGGGGGTATCAACCGGGTTCTCAGTAATTTCCGTAAACCTCGTTGCGCCTAGAACAGCAAAAACAAGAGCAAAAATCAGTACAAATCTTCTGAGTGATGCTCGATGTTTGCTTATAAAATGTAGCACCTCTTAAAAGTTGTTCAGTGCGTTTTTCTTTTGTTCATACTCGTATTGGTAAGATAACAAACGGAATTCCTTTATGATAAAAATTCCGTTGAAGTGAAAAGACGGTATAATTATGGAGCCACTGTGTCCAAAAGGTTCCTTTGGAAAAGACTAATTGGCCGCCAAAGAATACGGAATTCGGATATCGCGCTAAAATATCCGGTATTGCACGGTCCGCTGCCGTAATCACATCCGTACCTATATAGTACAGGCCTTCAGAGAAATAACCCTGGCCTTGCATGAACCGAGCATATCGTTCAGTTCCATCCTTTACAGATTGATGCAGATGCTCAACTTCGTCAATTCCTTTGAAATTACCGGTATCCACAATCCCTATGCTGATAAAAAGAAAGTTTTTAAATTCACCACCAAAAAAGCGTAAGACGCTGAAAAGAGTATGGAGGCCAAGTCCGTTAAAACCATTAACAAATATGACAGCGGTCTTCGCTTTGGAATTAAACGGTGGTTGTGCTATGGGAAGCAAAATGTCCGGAGCGACTTTTTCAAGCAAAGCATCCAAGCGACGGAGCTGGCGTGTTGTACTCGCATAATGCTTTTTAATCAGAAATGCAATCAGGATAAGTAATCCTGTAACAATGAGTGTAATCCACCCACCATCGTTGAATTTGATCGCAATGACGGAGAGGAGAATCAATGAAGTGACCGTCAGTCCGAGTCCGTTGACAAGAAGCCGGATTTTCCAAGGAGTTTGCTTTGATTTGATGCTCCACCAATGACGGACCATTCCCAACTGAGACATACAGAACGTGATGAACACATTAATGCTGTAAAGCACAATCAGATACCGAATGGAACCACGGGTGAGAAGTAGGGTCGCTAAAGCGGCACCGCTCATCACGAGAATCCCGTTTTGCGCCACCAGCCTATCATTCAGCAGGGCGAAGCGACTCGGCATCCAGCGGTCCAATGCCATACTTGCGAGTACCCTGGGACCGTCCAGGAAACCGGCCTGGGCTGCAACAAACAAAAGCGCGGCAGCCGAAAGCAGAGATACCAGGACAAAAAGTTTCCCTGCATCGCCCCAGGAAGCGGAGATTGTTTCGAATAGTACCGCATTCAATGTCTTTCCATGTTGGGGCGAGACCTTGAAAAGGAGATAAGCCACCATCAACCCGGATGCCGTGAAAGCCAGTGACAGTGACATATAAAGCAAGGTTCGCTTTCCAGTTCTTATCCTGGGTTCCCGCAGTAAGGGAAGCCCGTTGCTTACGGCCTCAATACCGGTATAAGTTCCGGCTCCCATGGTGAAAGCCCGAAAAATAAGGAAAATAGCGCCACCCAGCCCCAGTTCCGTCACTGCGGAGTGAGCTTCTCCAACGGCAACCGCAGGTAATCCGGCTGCATAAGAAGAATACGTGACCAAAGAATAGATAATGACGAAAAAATGGGTCAGAACAAAGGTCAAAAAGATGGGCACGAGCGGAACAACAGATTCCCGTACGCCGCGCAGATTAAGCAGGGTGAGGGCCGCAAGTCCCAGAATGGCGAAGGACAGTTTGTGTTCATACCAGCCTGCTGGGAGAATGCTGAAAATAGCATCCGCACCTGCGGCAATGGACACGGAAATGGTAAGCACGTAGTCGATAAGCAACGCGCACCCGGAAACCACGCCCGCCCGCGGCGATAATAGCTTTGTCGCAACCAAATACCCGCCACCGCCGGTTGGAAACAGTTCGATGATCTGAGAATAACTGGCGCTGATCAGGAAAATCGTTAGCGCGGATGCCAGGGCCACGAATAACCCCAACATCGGATGATGCCCGAGGGCCAGAAACGCCTCTTCGGGGCCATAGCAGGATGATGAAAGTCCGTCCGCTCCCAACCCCACCCAGGCAAAGAAGGCAATCAACGAGAGACGGTGAAAAATACTGCGGTCGTTCGGATCTCGTGGATTACCCAGAAGAAGTCGTCTTGCCCTTCCAAAAATTGATTCATTTGTTTCGATATCCATACTACCTCCGCGATACTCAATAAAATAATGGAGGAATAGTCCGGGGAGGGAGTCAATAAGTCGTCAAAAATCAGGGGTTCAATCTGTCCGCAGTCGGTATCCGACACCGGGTTCGGTGATGATTAGCGCGGGGATGTGCGGCTTGGATTCAAGCTTTGTACGGAGATTGCTGATGGTGACTCGTAAAAGATGTGAGATGCCTTCGCAATCCTCATCTTTATTCCAAATGGCTTTGTATATCTGCTTGCGTGTCACAACCTTTCCGGCATTTAGCACAAGTATTTTTAGTACATCGTATTCAGTAGGAGTCAGGTTGGCAGGAGTCTCTTTGACGGCGACTTCGCGTTTTGCCAAATCTACTGAAAGATGCCCGCTTTGGAAGACAGGTTCCTCCGATGCTGAACGCAGGCGGCGCAGCACTGCCCGGATTCTTGCCAGCATTTCATCTTCGCTAAAGGGCTTGGTTAAATAATCATCTGCGCCGGTATCCAGCGCAGTCACCTTATCCTTTTCGCCGTCACGAACCGATAAGATGATGATAGGCGTACCCGAATGCTCACGAATTGAACGAGTGACGTCAATGCCATCCATATCCGGAAGACTCAAATCGAGTATAACGGCATCAGGACGGCAAGTCGAAAACTCTAACAATGCCTCTTGTCCGTTCGAGGCCTGAAAAACCGTATATCCTTGTGAACAAAGGCTGGCCTTGAGAAAACGGCGGACGGAAGGTTCGTCGTCAACAATCAATATTCTCAATGAAGAATCTGCGCTCATGAAGGTATCGCCTTAGATGCAGGCTGAGTAAGAATTCCTATCCTGAAGATAGTTCCCTTGCCTGGTCTGCCATGGACGGTTATTTCTCCGCCATGTGCTGCAATGATCGCACGGGAGATTGAAAGACCTAAACCCATGCCTGGTACATTCGATGATTGGGAGGTCCGGTAGAATTTATCAAATATTTTATCACGTTGTTCATCCGGTATCCCTATACCCTGGTCAGCCACACCCAATGTTACCAAAAGCCCTTTGTCTTCTGCAATAATGTCTATCGGTGAGCCTGATGGCGAGAATTTGACCGCGTTGTCCAATAGATTAGAGAAAGCTTTCAGGAATAAAGGAAAATCGATATTTATCTCGGGTATATTTGTGGGAAGGTCTACCGTTACGATCCGGCCTTCTAGCGCGGACTCCGCTTCTTTTAACGCAACCCCTACAAGATCGTTGAGATCACTGGGCGTTGGTTCAACTTTGAAATTACCTGTTTCCGCGCGGGCCATGTCAAGCCACTGTGTCACAAGCCGATTCAGTCTGTCTGCCTCCTTCTTGGCGTTATCAATCATCTCTCTGTCAATAGAAGATTGCGAGGATGTTTGTTTGTTGACAAGGTGACTTAATGTGCCGGTAATGGCAACCAAGGGGGTGCGCAAATCATGGGAGAGTGAATTAAGCAAAGCGGCTTGGAGGCGTTCTTTTTCCTGGACAATCTCCATTTTCTTCGTTTCCTCAGAAAGAAATACTCTTTCGAGAGCGATGGCAGTCTGATTTGCCAGAGTTTCGGTCCATTGCCTGATTTCTGGAGACCATATTCCGCCCGATATGTTTCCATGAATTCCTAATACCCCTAAGATTTTGATGCCGGTGGAAATTGGAAAGTAGGCCATCTTCGCATCAGGCCAAAGTTCCATGCCATGACCTGCGCACTGAACGTTTTGATATGACCATCTTCTTGCGGCCTCGTCCGGGTCGACATCTTGTGCATAAGGATCCGTCTGCGTAAAATATCCCTCTGACTCAAGAAAAAGCGTACAATCCGTCCGGAGGACACTTCGAACCGCCTGATTTATGATTGTGCGAATAGTTTCAATATTCATTCCTTTTGACAAATCGTGGCTGAGCCGGTACAAGGCAATGGCCTTTCTTTCATTGGCAACCGCAGCCGTGGTCCTATTGCGGAGCTGGGAAACCAGTTCACTAATTAATAGACCCACGCACAGGAGCCCGATAAATGTGACGAAATATTGGGCATCTTCAACGGACAAACGAAAACGAGGAGGGACGAAAAGAACGTCAAACGTAATGACGCTTGTGACGGAGGCAAGAATGGCGGGCCCTCTTCCCAACAGGTAGGCCGAGACAAGCACTGCGGCCAGATACAGCATGATGAGATTGACGGGTTCCAACTTGCCGTATAGCAATTGCCCAATGATGGAGGCTAATAAAACGAACAGAAGGCTGATGAGATTCTTTTTCAAAGCCTATTCCCCATAAAAGCATCAATGCACTGATATGAAAAATAGGTATTCCGATAAATCAACACAATGCCGGGATTTACCACCTAAAAGAAAACCCCTCAGTTTACTGCCGAACTGATGGTTTTCCGCTGGCGAATAATTTATATTGTCACAAATAGTAGTTCCATTTTGTGACAATAGAGACTGAGGCCGTACCATGAACGTGGCGCAACCGGTATCCGAACGCCTGCTTGAGATGCTGGCCCGGAACAAAGGCCGGGCCGTGCATGTAAATGAACTCCTTGGACTCGGCAACAGGCCGAGGATCGCCAAGGCTCTCTCGCGGCTGGTTACGAAAGGCGAGATACGCCGCCTTGGCAAAGGCTTTTACGAATACCCCCGGCAGAGCGCACTGCTCGGAGGCCCCGCCCTGCAGTCGCCCGATGCCCTGGTCCAGGCCTGGGCGAAGAAGAACAAAATGCGCATCATACCCACAGGCGCTTATGCCGCCAACCTGCTGGGCCTGTCTACACAAGTCCCCGCAAAAATCGTCTACTGCACGAACGGGAAGACGAAGACCGTTAAACTGGGGCCCTACACCATCCGCATGATGCACAGAGGCCCCAAAACCATGGACGTGCAGGGCGGCTTTTTCCCGCTCCTTCTACAGGCGCTGCGCTATCTCGGAAAGAAGGACGTTGATGAGGTCATGATAAAAAGAATACGGACGCTTTTAAGGCCCGGTTATAGAAAAGAAATCAAGGCCGGCTTTGATTATTCGCCCGTCTGGATTAAGCAGGTATTGGTGGAAATTTTGAAGAAGGATTAGGAACAATGAATAGGATAGCGGCAGCGTCACATCAGGAGCGCGCGGACCTCTTCCGGTCCGCGGCATCCGCCCCCAAGGAACGGTTAAACTCGCTTGAACTGGATTATTCGAGAATGTCAGGAATGATATTCGGAAAAAAGCCGTCCTGGAGTAAAATCATTAGCGATTTGCTCAAATTGGAAAAGCGCATTAATAGGATGCGGTTTGTGTAGGTACTATTGTCAGAAAAAACGGTACGTTTTTCTGACAATACTCCTAAACCGGCCAAGGCCGGAATAAGAGTCTGTAAGTCGCCAGACATCTACGCAAAAACCGTAGATGTTGGCGACACAGACTCTAACCTGAAAATTTTCAAAAACACTGCTTTAGAATTTAACATTTTGATAGGATAAAAACAATAACCTGCATTTAAGCATATGTTACTGGAGAAATGAAAGAAAAAGATGCAATGTGCCATCTGAATCGCAAGATAGTTCCGTTATGATACTTATTCTTTTCAAGCAAAGAGCTCTTTTTCTTAAGAAGACGTTTGTTTCTTTTGTGACTTCTGTCCAGTATCGTACATGCTTCACTCTTGTAGGCTGTTAAAAAAATCTCGTCAATAGAACGTTTTACCATCTTCTTTTCAAATAGTCTTTTCATCAAGATATCATCGTAACCATAATGTCCACAAAAATCTTCATCGTAACCACCGAAAGCCCAAAATTGCTCGCGAGAAATTAGAAATGAATTAGGATGCGGATTCTCAAGTGTCCCATCCGGATACTTTCTTTTAAATGTGAAGAATTCATTTGGATTCTTATTCATTTCTATTAATTTACTGCAATCTTCCAATTTAATTTCATGGTCGGCATCAGTCATCAAGAGCCACGGTGCACATGCCAGACGAGCGCCAAGATTTCGCCCCCCGGGTTGATTCCAATCGATATCGTCGTCAATTCGAAGCACAAGATGATTCGTTGAATTGGGGCCATCAAAATGGACTGGATTGTCCGAGAAGTCGTCTACTATAATAAACTGGATATTATTTAAAAGGCTCTCCGGCCATTCACGCCATTGAGAAAAATGACGTTTCAGCGAAGTTTCTGCATTATATACAGAGTAGATGATGCTAAGTTCTGGTATCATGGTTTAAAAATATATTTTTGTAATTATACTTAGAATAAAAATTTATCAAAAAGCCTGAATGATTCACTCAAGAGATTTAACTTTTTACTCTCCAATTCCTTTTTATGATGTCCGTCCAATCTGACCCTGCCCACGGTTTGCCTGTTAAAAAAGGAAAAGCGGCTCTGGCTTTGGAGAAAATTCTTCAGGAAGCAAACTGCGCATTGATTACCTTTCCTATTGGTTTTAACATGGATTTGGACGACGCCGTTTTTTCACGATCGTGGCATACGGGCACCCAGGTCCGCTATCTCGTCAGAGGTCAGGGAAGAACCGACAATCAATGGCGGGAAACGGCGAAGCCCGAAGGATCCGCTTTGGCTTACGGGCCGCAGTGGGCCAATTCTGTGGCGATATAGGATCGGCAGGCAGAAATGCAGACGATAAGCGGTTGGGTGATGGGTTAGGTGGAAATCAAAGGAGCATTCTTGGGCTTGCGCTGCACGACCCAAGGATTAGCATCACGGAAATCGCGAATAAAATAGGCATAAGCACTACGGCGGTCGAAAAGAATATTACAAGCCTAAAAGAAAAAAAGCTGCTTAAGCGGGTTGGCACCAAGAAAGGTGGGCATTGGCTCGTCATCAATTCGTCTCCTTGAAAATGACCAGAAGACTGGGGACAGAATGATTTCCCCTGCCAAAGGGAAAATTGAATTACGCGGAAAAACAAAGGCCGTACTTTGGTTCCCGAAACAGAATACTTCAAAGAAAGAATTGCACCGTTAATGATGAACGGTGCAAATAGGGTGCAATTGCGGCGCAAAAATCCTGTTCTGTAACTCTTTTTAATCCATAAAACCTTTTGTAATTCCACGAAACAAGACGGCATCGAATTTGCTTTATACTGGAGCCAGACGGCGTGGTTGGCATTAAAGTGAAAGAACAAGAGGCGTTTCTCATGAAATATTTTGCAGGCTTGTGGATCGACCATCGAAAAGCGATTATTGTGATAATAGACAACAGAGAAGCGAAGCTTACGGTTATCCCCTCCCACGTTGAAAGGCAGTTCGGACGCGAGGACGGCATCCGTACTCTCACGGCGTTTGAATCTTTGCAGTTTCCGGCAGACGACAATGCAGACAGGGGAATCCACCAACGCATTATCAGGTTTTTGCGGTTACCGATATCATTTTGGAAATGGGCAGATAACGGAACAAATCCACGACGGATAAAAAAGAAAGGTGAAAATGATGCACACTCTTGCAAGCACTGATTTCATCACTATAAATACCAGTGAAAGAAACGGTTGTTATATCATAGATGTGTCCGGCGAGTTGATCGGAAATGCCGCTGAGGGTCTTATCAGCTTAATAAACAATGTCTTTCTAAAGGCCAAAACACTCCGACTCATACTGGATTTACGAAAGGTGACTTATATCACCAGTTATAGCTTTGGCATTATTGCACACTTCTGGATGGTAGTCAAAGAGAACGGCCGAATATTTAATATTTTGGCCGATTCCGTGATCCACGCGAAGTTTGATAAATTCGTCTCCGCACGGTGTCTTTACCAAGACGCCGGAGTCGCTGACCAATGACTTCTTTGTGAATCTGCTCGATATGGGCACGATTTGGAAGCCGATATCCGAAGAAAAAGATGTTTTCGAAGGCCGCGATCGGGCGACGGACAAACTCAAGTGGACCGCCACCCGGGTCGATCTTATCTTCGGTTCGAACTCGCAGCTCCGGGCTTTGGCGGAGGTCTACGCATGTGAGGATTCTCAGGGAAAGTTTGTGCATGACTTTGTCTCGGTTTGGGACAAAGTCATGAATCTTGATCGTTTTGATCTCTCCTGATCGAAAGCATTAACTCCCGGGATAAATAAGGAAACCCCTCGGCTCAGAAATGAACCGAGGGGTTTCTGCAATATGGCGCATTTCAGAATTCCATTAAGAATCAATGAGTTAAGGGCGGGTGTGATTCAAATTGTGTTTAATCTGGCGGGAGGCTGTTGCGGACAGGGATTCCTATAAATCAATTATGAAAATACAGCGATAATCAGCCGGCTTGCTTCTTCAGACCATTACGGCGAAGAATGGCTTTGTTCAGTACGATACGGTATTCGTCGGTGATGTTCGTGATGGAGAGGTGTTGCTTTAAAAACTCAAGACTATATTCCTCGACAAGTTTTCCGAATGCCTCGTCAAAGAACGAGGGAGAGGCGGATTCCATCCCCTTGAACGACACTTCCACGGAATAGCTCATGGCAAGAAGGGCTTTAATATCGGAACAGACTTTTTGCCCCCAGATTTCTCTGGTTGCCAAATGTGTTCCGTACTTGGTGGCAAGTTCTATGGTGGTTTGTTTATCGGGCATGGCATTAATATAGCAATTTAATGGTCAGAAAGGAAGATCGTCTTTGTTTATGGTCGGTATCGGGTTCGCCTGAATTTTATTCAAAAGCAATTGAAAATCGATGATAGTCCCATGAAAGGGTGTCCTTAAATCTCGCACGGATTCGACGCCCCCGATGCATTCGTAATAACCGCTCCCGGATATTATTCTGAGATTACTGCGGGTGCCGACGATGAAGTTTTTCAGACAAAACAAACCGACGCCGCTGTTTTTATCCGGCGTGGAACCGCTGAATCCCTCCTCGGTCGCTTTTTGAATGCAGTAAGCATCATTTTGGAATAGGTTGTATTCGGGTTTTGTACCCGGAACGTAGCGTTTCCGTATGTGGTTGGGGATTCCAACACCCAAGTCCAGAACGGTAAATATCGCTTCACGCTTTGTATGGTAATGCTGGCCGAAAACCGATACTTCCGCTTCCCCTGAATGATCGAAGGCGTTTGAAATCATCTCATCGAGATTGTCGATGATGCTGTTTTTGGGCACGTATTGCTCTATATCCATATGATCGGCGATGAATTTATGAATGCTCTCACTTGCAGGCTCCGTTTGAATTCGCTGTGTAAGTGTGGAAAGATTGAGAATTCCGGAAAGAGCGTTGTTCCGGGTTGCCTGTATATAAGCCGGTTTATTTTGACAGAACAGGTTCCCGCCTTTTGCACGGACTTTGGAGGCGTATTGGGCGAGTAACACAAGTCCGGCAGGATAAGTCCAAATGATGCCCGTGATATATTTCCAAAGATAGGTTGTAAATCCATACGACACGAAAATGCCTTCTTCGTTCTTGTACCACAGCTTATAAAAGTTGATTCTCTCATCCGCGAAAACCCGACAATCCTGAATGATATCCTCTCCATGTTCCATAAAAACCTGACCATAGACGGTCTTTAGTGTCCGATAAAGAAAGAAACCTGTTAAATGAAGAAGTAATTTTTCTCGGGATACTTTATCACCTTTCCAGAGATTGCGGATTAAAGTACGCTCCTCTTTTCTATCAAGCCGTGGATATCGCCGGGCGATTTTAAAATACGGAGAGAGGATTGTATAAGGTCGTTTTTGATTTGAACCCAAGTCGGCTCCACAGAAAAGGATAAATATTTCCCGTGAAGTTTAGCCATAAAAGACAGAACCCTTCAGCACATTGCTGCGCCGAAAGGTTCTGTGATGTGGCGCATTTCAGAATCCTGTTAGCGTTCAATGACTTAGGAGTGGTTGGGATTTTATTAGAACAAGTTTGAAAGCCGAAGGCTATCCTTATACCCGGTACAAGGAGGTATGGGACAGCAATGCGCTTTGAATTGACAAAAACCGTGGCTTACCCTCGGCATCTATATCCCGGCCGAAGAAATAATATTCAGGAAAACGGGCATGGATGAATACATCGTAGGGATTGAAACCGTCAGCCCCATTTAGCGACTTCCCCGCATCCAAAATTATCTCTCCGAGCTTTCGTTCATTCGCAGGAAACAGCTGCGGCGTTGAAATTTCAACCATCCATAAAACCGGGGGCAGGCGTTCGAGAAGGGAGGCGCACAGGGCAGCTTTTTCGTTGTTCCCTTCCCAATCCTGAAGTGCGCTGAGATGAGTGATATATTCCTCTCTTATCACGGATTGCGCACGCATGACGATTTGTTGCCGGTTAGTCCATTCCCTAAGGCGCCCCAGCCAACGGTTTTTAAGGGGCGAAATATTTGGAATCACAGAATAAAGAAAATCCAGCGCCAGCGCCTCGGCGGTTGCACCGCCGAATTGGACATTCGGCCGAAGCAATTCAACTACATATTTTACCTGTCCGGGTTTTATGTAAAGCCGTGGAATGCAGAAGTTTGGCCCGAAATTATCATCATGCCCAAGAAAGCTACTCGTCCAACTTTCGCTGGGGACATATCCGACATTTGCGCCAATCTGGAAATAGGCAACGTCGGCATCAGGAGCCCAAGTATCCTGGTTGAACGTATGCCCATAAAACGGGATAATGTGACTACCGATATTTGAAAGTGCCGGACCGGATAAATCAAACCCTACCAAAGCGCCAGTACCGGATTCGATTCCGGCATACGCATATTTCTGATAAGGCATCGTATCAATCAGGCCTGGGCTTTGGCTGTAGTCTATATCCCTATACCCTATTCGGAAATGATCCAGGATTCCACGAATTTGTGCAACACTTAAACCTTCGGATGGCTTCCACCCCGGTACCTTATGCCTTTCCGCAATAGTATTCATTTCCTCGTATGAGACATCACCGGCCGGTAGCAGACGAGTAAGGAGGCTTCGCAATGCCACATGGGCGCAGGCCTTATTCAGCGCATTTTGCTGGCAGTACAGGACCCCTTCGATTTTAAACCGACCGGCACCAATGGTCAAGGAATAGGTATGAGGACGGGGCACGCAGTTATGAACATGGGGGTACTTCTTGAAAACTGCCTCGAAGACATGCCAGCGCCGCCTTTTAAGGGCGGGAACCAAATCCTGCTTCAGGATTCCGTAACCCAATAATTCGTTGCTTGTCATTCGGGATAATGTCGCAGTATCCTTTATTTCCACTGTCCAGAATGATAACCTGACTATTCCACCTGAAGCATAATCCGGATATGCGTTCTTGAGCGCAGAATTTTCCGATTCAATCATACCGGCGGCGGCAATCGTCTCAACCACCAGGGTGGTGGCGTCCGATGACCTTGCCAGGGAAAAGAGCCTCCGGAGGGCGTCAAGCCCACCAAAGTTGTCTTCAATGTAGTTGAAACTTGAGAAAGGTCTGACAATGGAGATAAAACGTATATCCGAGGGGGATATTAACCGGTGACGATCCAAACGACCTCAAGAGTGCTTAGTGGAATACCAGCTTGCTATTAGCGGCTTCCTGATGGGCAACTTCCATCTTGCGGATGAATTCAAGCACCTGCGGCGTGTACCGCATTTCGACCTTGAGTTCCTGCCCCTCACCGAATTTTTCTGCCATTGTATCGGCAATCTGAGGGTTGCCGAATGACATTGATTTTGCCATTGGTGAAAAGATAATACTCTTTAAGTGTCGGGAAGCAACCTTTTTAGGATAGCAACGGGTGGGGCCAATTTACAGTCTTATTCATTCGGCCGCTCCGAGCAGATTTTCCGGATTTCTTCGTATACCCACCCGGTGACGTACTGTGCTTCCCGCATCAGCTTCTTTTTGTCCTTTTCAGGAAGTATCCGGGAAAGCTTGTCCCTGATTTTATCCGTCACACGACCCCGGCCCAAGGCTTTGAGCGCTTGGACAACCAAAGCGCTTTTAATATCAAGCACACCCATTTCCCTTTGTGTCATGTGGCGGAATTCGATGATGCCGCCGTTATTCCGTTCATAAATTCTGGAAGGCCCATCGCTCAGATAAATGAGTTTTGCCACCACCTGGGTGGAAAGCCCCAGTGCATTAAGTGCGGTGTCTCCTATGGGCTGTATGCGCCAGGAATTCTTACGTGCGATTGCTTGTACAATTCTATCCGGATCGGGTACGGAGTAGCCGGCGAATAAAGTGCTTTTCTGCGGGTAATCGTATATCCCCCGCATGAGCCGCCGGATTGTCCCTGCTTTCATGAGGCGGTTGAGGGTTACGTCAATGGAACGGCGTGTGGTAAGGGCACTGAAATCTTTTTGGGAGAACACCCAACCCCTACCAATTCCATATATCTTGCTAACCATCTTATTCATAATGCATTATGGTGTTATTGTTGTTATTTTATGTAAGATAAGATAGCTTATTTATCTTAATATTACAATAGCTTTTTGTGTCGGTTTTGTTGTCTCCCCGGTTTGGATTGCCGGTGGCGAACAAGCCAGTCTTGTCAGAAATAAGTATATGTTTTCCTGACAAAATTGGGCCAATATGGTTGCTTTGAATAGTCTTTACGGACAAGACCGTTTTGAACCTTGCTTCAATTTGGTCATGACTGTTTTGCAGGGTTCTACAAACTGTCCCTTGAGCTCATTGCGGCGTATAATAGCTTTATTCAAAATCATCCGATAATGGTCGCTGATGTTTGTAATCGACAGGTGCTGTTTTAAAAACTCGATGCTGTAATCTTCAACCAGCTTTCCGAAGGCCTCATCGAGGAAAGACGATGATGCAGCACTGATTGGCCCGTCATGTTGAAGGGTTGCGAATCTACTGGATAAAACTTCCATGCAATGCCGAACTGATGGTTCCCGGATTTCATCCGCAACAGCATTCTCTACGACTGCTTTTGTGCTACTTTGAAAATGGCGAAGGACATAGACCAAATCGTAAACATCCTTTCCTTCTCCCCGATTTTCAAAAGAAAGCGCTTTCAAAACGACAAACGGAAAAGGACGACATACCCGAAATTTAAAATCTACCCGCCCTCCGGAAAGCAATTCTCCAGAAATGGGAATCGACAACGGGCTATTGAGGGCTAAACCAAGTCCTTCCACTTGAATAGCCCGTAATTCCTCCGTCACGCCACGCATTAAGGATTCTTTGGGGCCATCATATTTTACGGTCAGGAAATCTATATTGAGAAGCTTTCCTTCTATTGTTTTTTCAAAAGAATGCATCCTGTCTCGTCCTCGCTCGTTTTTGCCGGGAACAAACCCCATTTTCTTTAACGAGGCGACAATAGAGGTGTATACATGAATATCCGCCACGGCTAAGCTGATACCGAAATCAACATCCATTGAACCGCAGTGAGGATCAGCTAAGACGCCTGGACAAAGATATCGCGGCACCAATCCGCCAATCAAAACAAGATAATCCCGGTAATCTCCCAGCAGGCTCCACGCCTCAAGCAGAACGCGCTCCGCCAGCTCTGTTTGAACCGTCTGATATCCCGCCATGGTGTCCGGTTTTGCCATATTCATTTTCCCTTTTTATGCGAGATATTTTTGTCTGACGACGTCTGCTTGTTCGGCGGCACGACCAGGCATCTTTTTCAAGTCCACAAATAACTGCGCATCGCTGACAATATTTAAACCGCCAACTTGAATTCCAAACTGAAAAACGCCGACATCTTGGGGTTGAAGCAAAATGAGGTTTCCGCCTTCAGGAACCGGATAGAGGCTTTTTCCCTCGGGAATCGAAACATCGCTTTCAACATACGCCATCCATAACGCTGCAATGCCATACGGCGCCCGTAGATGAGCGGCGCTCCAGCCGGTAAAAGCATATTTCAGTTTTGCGTCATTGAAAATATTGCCAAGCTTCCTCAATCCTTCATCGTAGCTTGAAGCATTAAAAGCATATTTTTTTTGCCGGTGACGGTCAAAGCGATAGTGCATTGCCCAATCATCCAGCAGATGACCAGAATCAAGCAGGCTGATTTTGCCGCTATGGACGCCAACATACCCTTCCGCTGAAAGCTTTTTCAGGGTGAGGCTCACATAACCCTGACTGAGTCCGGTTCTATTGACAAGTTCAGCCTGTGACCAATTCTTTTGTCTATCGGATAAAAGGGCCCTGACAATCCGGACGGCTTTGCTCGTAAAGGGGGTCCCGGCTGAGGGAATTCTTTCTTTTTTTTCCCTTGCTAAAAAGACCTCCATATGAAATCCTGGCAAGCGCACAACCCCGTTACCGTTGGCATCGATAATGGAAATGCCATTGGTTTTTGCCCACTTAAATTGTGGTCGTCCAATTTTATGAACTATGAATATTGAAGCGTTGGTTTCCCTAATCGACAGGATAGATTGATGACTCATCAAAAAGGAAGCGGAATCGCTCCAGACAAAACGGTATTCCTGTCCATTTCCCGGCAAGATAAGCTTTGTATTGTCAGGGCTTGTTTCTTCCAACCTGGACTTTATTTTGGCTTCAGCAAGGGAAGATAATAACATGCCAATGGCAGTACGATATGAAGATGGAAGGGCCATGGCTATAATATATTACTATGTGGGCAGTATTGCAACTGATAAATACTGCCCAATTAGACCTATCAAATGCCCGTTTGTATAGTCAAAAGTAACGAAATAGACCAAAAAACAAAAAACCCCCTAAGTCATTGCTGGCCTAGGGGGTTCAAGTTTCCTACTAAACGCAAAAACCAGGGGAAAGAGATTGAAACTTCTTCCTTTACCTCCACCTCTCACATTTTCCTTAAAAATGGCCTCGATGTACCACAGGTGAAGGTAGAGGCGGGGGGGTAAAAGGAAAATGGCTGGTCTGCTTACGCATCCGGCCATTTTTTTATGGCGCATTTCAGAATGGCGTTTAGAATCAATTAGTTACAAACAAGTGTGCTTAAAATGAGATTATTTTGGCGGGAGGTATTGCGGCACAGTTTTAAGGCACTTAAAACCAACAAATATTAATATCCTCTTCTTTCTTCTTGTATTTCCTCCTGCTCGATTTTTTTATCTAATATTTCAATTATCCAATGAACCCATTTCTTTACATTCTTATTTGTCTCACCCTTGATGAATTCAAGCAAGTCGTTCTTCTTGTTTTTATAATGAAGGCTTGCTGGACCAACATAACCTTCCGTAAAATAGCTTGCATGTAAATTATCTCGAACATCCTTTCGGCTGCCGTATCGAACCAGCACTTCACGACCATAGCATGTTGCTTCTTTGTTCCTAAAGAATCTGTTTGGAACAAATGACGCAAAATACCACGCCCTTTTTTCGATATCCGCATCTACCCATTCCCAAATTAATTTTAATGGAAAAAGAGAAAGTTTTTCATTTGGGGTATGAGTGGCAAAATCGTCTTGTCCCCTTAGCCATCTCGACAAATGAAATGCTTTGCTATCTATAGGTGGTCCAAGGGCATCTGAAATTTGCTTCCAAGCTTCATTAGGGCGATGAGCAGCAATAGATGTCAGTATTTTATCTGGCCCAAGATGATATCCGTTGAATATTGTTTTGTCCTTCCCCAGATTATTAATAATCAGCTGAGATATTTTTAATTCTTCTTCCGGATGCTTTGTTATTAATAGCTCTGTTACATTTTGCCAATAATGGTCATCCATCAATGTGTCTGTGCCAATATCCTCTAAATTAAACAAGGTTGGATTTGTAGTTAACCTTAATAGAAGGTCCTTTGGAACCTCAGCTTTTGGCTCTTCAGCAGTTCTGACCATAAAATAGTAGTAGAACAATTGAATGGCCGTATTTGACGCTTTTTTTGAATGAGTGTTCAATAAGCAATCAATCCATTTGATAATGATATTTTTTGAAAGGTACTTTGAAATTCCGCCATAAACAAAATAGTGTAGCTTTTCAAACCCCACCACTTTTTTTTCAACTAATCGAAGCAAATAGTCTCCAATACCATCCGTTAGGCCTGACCGGGAAATTATTTCCGGAAGCAAAGCTATCAACGCCTTTTTTCCGGATATGTCGAGAATGTATTGTTCCCATCGCTCTTTATCTTTCTGAAAGACCCCGCATAAATAGCCTGTAAGTAAAGACATGTTTGTTGAGTCGCTTATATTGATTTCATATTCTTTAATTAAATTGCTTAGCAAGGTGAATGATAGGTCCGCATTTGCCAACTCAAGGCCGAAATGATACGCCTTTTTTGCATCATGTGAAATGAGCCAGCCTAGCTCATTTATTAATAATGAAGGATTACTATTCGCCATTTGCGCTAAAGCGATAATTTGTTTGGAGGCCGCATCTGTTTTGTTGCCATCCTTATCAAATTCATCCTCAATCATATTTAAGCCAACATATCTGTGAAGAAGCGATTTGAAATCAGAGCCAGTTAGCTCGTTTTTCAATTTATCTAACGCTTTCAACGTTTCTTCCTCAAGACCTGTATCGCGATACAAGCGTATTCTTAATATTTCTGAGAGTAGCCGATTTTTATCCGCAAATCCGCTATCTTTTAATTTCCCAAGGGTGTCCAAAATGATTGGGGCGATTGGCTTGATTCTTAGCAATTCAGAAAGGCTTGAATAAATAATTGTTAGACCTTGCTCTTGTTCATCAGGTGGCAATGTTGGTATTGTGCTATATAAAGCATTCCAATATTCTTTGTAAACAATGAAAAGGTCTCCCCAGGTCTTGGGGGTCCAAAGCTTCGGTTCTTTTCTGAGTCCCTGATTCTCGGCACCAACAATCCTATATCCGGAACGAATTTGCAATGCAGTTTTGAAGGCGTTTAAAGATAGCAATCTTTTCGCTTTTGTTTCGGACTTGATATTTTCTAATAATATCGGCAATCTTTTTAGTGGTTCGCTCTCCGTTGGTGCCAACTGACCATAGCCAAGCGAAAAAAGGCCAGCAAATACTCCGGTTGCGTTATTTGAATACGTTTCATTTTCAGCTAAGGCCAAACTTAACAGTAGATTCGCTGCCCTGACAAACAAATCATCCCAAATTGCAATTCGCTCAAGTGAATGAATTACTTCTCTGCGCCCGGTCGTAAAGTCAGTAAAGTCTTGGTGTGACCAGTCGGAAAAAAGCCTCTCCAAGCAATTCAGGGCAGATTCAGGGTCGGCTTCTGCCAGGCTCAAAAAAAAAATAGAAGACAGCTTATTCTTTATTGATTCGGAATCACGAAATATGCCTCTCCCACTTAAAATCTGATTAATGAATTCTTTTCCGTTTTCGACATTCGCTATGAAATGAATTTGTTCAAAAAACCGAGTTGCCAAGTCATCCCTAAATGCTTCAGGGACGCTAAGGATAAAAGTGTCGAAATCTTTCCCGGAAAACCCTTGGGTTTGCCACCAATCTTTGAACAATTCCGCACGCAACATAAATGGTCTTACATATAGATAGTAAGCCCCCTGAATTGTGCCGCGCCTTTTCTGGGTGCCGACAACATTTTTCATTTCTTTAATGTCGACTCCCAAAAAGGCAGATAGCCAAACCAACTCTCTCTCGGCACTATCTTTTGCACCTACCTTAGAGAATAAAGAAAGGCCCGTCATTACTTTTTTTGTTTTTACGAAAACCTCATCAGTAAAAGGAGGGGCCCCACCCAATAGGCGATTAATTAGCACGCTATCATTAAGCTCATAGAACTCATTGGGGTTGTCCTTGTTTTTGTCGAAACCCCTCGCCAGAAGAATTGCTATTAACGGATAACCGTCTGCGAAATCACGAATCCTTTCAGCAACATTCTTGGGCATCTCCGGATATTCCGTGGAAAGAATTTGTTCAATTTTCTCTTTTGGCAGAGCTTCAACTTCATAGTATTTCGTTGGTGGAGGAATCTTGCCAAAATCATACGAGACAGTAATTAATGAAAGATTCGGGTTGTTGGTATTGAAAATTTTGACCAAGTCTTGGTGTGTGCTCAAATCACACTCGTCAACAACGATAATTGCTGATAGCGTATCATGTGCCAGCAGGTGATAGAAAATACTCGACGCTTTTAATTGCTCGGCCCATATATATATCACGCGATTTTGAATTGTTAGGGGGGAGAGCGTTTCATAGAGGAATCGAGTCTTGCCAATACCAGAAAGGCCGGAAATTCTTATTATTGTATTCTGATTAATGTTGTTGAACAAAGCAGCCTGTATATCCTTTGTAATCGCTTCTCTCTTACTGTCGGTAATGAAAGTTTTCGGAGAGGTTACGCTTGAATTTTTGCCCCATACCGAATAACATTGACAATGCATGGTATCATTCTTAAGAAATGAAACCAGGGCGGGATATTGTTCTATCTCGGAGGCAATCTGATTTGCAGATATGATTTTAAATGAAGCAGTTCTAAATTTTAATCTCCTAAATTCCTTTCTTAGTGCTGTTTCGCGCGCCGAGCGCATTGTTTTGGATAGCTCTTTAAAAACAACGAGAATATAGCAGCCATTTTTATTTAACAGCTTGGTTATTTCTGGCTTAAGAGGATTTTGGGGTTTGCCGGCTACATGAAGTTCTTTGATTATTTCTTTTTGCGAAAGGTTTGTAATTTTGATTTGATATCCACTCGTCCCTTGCGGAATAATGCCGTTTCCAATCGGTTTCGCATTGTCTATATAGGCGTCTAAGCCGCCATCCCCAGCATTAATACAATCGGGAACATCTATTAATTGCTTTCCTATGTTACGTGAGGAGGCTTCCGCCCACAATAACCGCCTGAAACATTCAACCGCCCTATCTTCACTAAGGCTACAAATATCCTTCTTTATATTTACCTGAAAGAAAGTTTCCTTTGGCATACCGTGTAATATGCAAAAGGTAAGCGATGCTTTTCAATTGTTTGTTGCTTTATCTGTCATAATGGAATGGTTCATAAGACATTAACCATTCCATAAAAAGAATGTTAATTGGAATTAATTTGCGGGCCCAAATAGGCCATTTTTACGGGAAAAATGAGCGATGTTTTGTGGGGATTTATGGAAAGTCGACAATGAGAAAATTAATCTGACAGACCCAGATATCTTTCTTTAAGCTCTTTCGTCCAGTCGGCTTTGTATAAGCCATGCAAAGCGAAAATGAAATCCTCCAGGTGTCTTGGATAAAACCCCGACAGTCTTTCGTCCTCCGAGGACAGATTCGTTCTATACCGATCAACGCCAATCTGGCACTGCTTGTTACCAGAAGGGAAAAGGAATACGAAAAAACCAGTATGATAATCTTGTATCGTTGCTATCGAAAGCAGGTGGTCGCGCCAAATCTGCGAAAGCGGCGGGAGTTTTAGCGCATCAACGCTGTTTGTTTTGAATAGGCCGCTCGCAAAGGCCAGTTGCGCATACCGCTCTTTAAAAGTCGCAATCGCTTTCTCTTCTGTCTCTTCTTTCAGGCTTTCTGCATATTTTACTTCGATTCCAATGAAGCCTTTTTTGTCTGCGATATCATACTCGACGAATACGTCAAAGGCCGAATAATCCCCAAGATACCTATCGTTGCCCCTTCCAGGAGAATACTCGAATTTTACTGAGGTAACCTTATCAATCCGGTCCGGAAACAGCCCGGTAAAGAATGATGTTGCCATGTCCAGGTTGAAATGCAGTTCGCCGAAAAGGTTAAAGCACAGCGGCTGCGAGGATAAGAGATTATTCCAAATCCGGGGTTCACCTATCAAACCCCCGATTATCTTGGCTTCAGATATTTGATTTGTCACAAGCTGCTTTATGTTATCCGTAAGAAAATTAGCCTTGTTCGCTTTTGCAAACTCAGTATCAATAAAGCTTCCTAATTTACCTATCGGATATTTCTTACGCTCACGCCATTTGCTCTGCAACAATCTGCCAAACGCGCTAAACTCAGTATCTGGGGGATAGTCAGCATTAAAGCGAACCCTTTCATCTTTTGGTGGTCTAATCGACGGTTGTCCGGCAAGACTACTATTTGCCTCGGGCACACCATTCAATCTTACATCAGAAGAGAAGAATTCGTTAATGGCTTTTACGATGTATTGAAATCGAGTAACCCGCAATGCATGCTGCCGTATCTCATATTCCCGAACTATCCCAATTGGAATAGGCTGTAGCAATCCCTCGCCTTTTTTGCTGAAGTCGCCCACCATCCATACGCCGCCCCCGCTTATCCCATTCAATTTTGGCAATTGCTGTGGCTCGCGTTCGGGATTAAAGCAGTCAGCAACGTCTTTGGAGTTAACCAACAGAATAAAATCTCGTTCTTTCTTTGTATTCAGGCGGGTGTATGCCTGTGAATCCGCTTCATTAAAAACAGCCGATAAAATATTCGGGGTAATTTCTTTTTCAAACCGATTGCGGGTATTCGGATAGCCAAGAACCATATATGCGTAGGATGCATCACTGTAAATATTATTGGCAATATTGTCGAGCTGTATGAAGGCATGATTTTTTGCAAGAACTGACACCGAATTCACAGATAGTTGTTTGATGGCAATATCTACATTGTCCCATTCGGAGTCTTTGGATTTGCCCAGCAAAACACCTTCGGGCAATTTATTGAGACATCCGCCGGAATAAATTGTTAGCTCCGAAGAATCATCAAAAACATGGGCGGAGGTGACGAGATAGAATTTGCTTGCATACACTACCAGAACCGAAGATGCAACGGCCTTCTTGTACTTTCCATTACGCTCGAAAATAGGCAGGACAGCTTTTGACAATGCAGTCTGACATGTCGCGAGGCCATTTTTCAAATATTCATCGGGACTCATCTTGTTCTGAATATAATCAATGGTTTCTTGAATCGTAAAGCGTTGGGATAATTGATGCTCTCAATAATCCGAAGGAAACAAGAATGTTCCAGCCAATTTATCGCCATGGTCGTCGATCTTAAGCCAGAATGCAATGATGGTGTCGGATGGCATTCTGAACAGCCTTTTACAAACCATTCTGCAACTTTTGGCATTTATACCAATCCCCCCTTAATTGTTGTAGAGCCTTGTAGAGCCAGCTAGAGGCGGGGGGTAAAAAGAAAATGGCCGGTCTGCTTGCGCATCCCGGCCATTTTTTATGGCGCCTCGCAGAATCGAACTGCGGACACAGGGATTTTCAGTCCCTTGCTCTACCGACTGAGCTAAAGCGCCTATTAAATTTCAAGTGGAAAAAAATAACTCTCTTTCCGGCGTCAAATCAAGCATAAGTTCAAGAACCAAGGCTAGAAACTCCGCCCGAATCGGATAAAAGCCCGGTCATAGGGTAAATCATAGTCCCGAAAATAAGTCCGAGTTAGATTGATTTGTAAATGGTCGCCGGGATCACTGAAACCGATGCCCACAGTCTTGTAGAACTTGTCCACATTGATTTCATCAAGCGGGTTGGTGAAATCAACATTGGACTTGCCCTTGTCCTCGGTGTTCCAGGCTTGGCCGGCATCCACAAAAAAGGAAAAGAGCAGATCCGGAAACCAGCCGAACACGCAGGCAGGTTTAAGGGCCCGGGAAAAGTTACCCTGGTGGCGTACCTCGGCTGTGGCCGTAAAAATGCGGTTCTTATCCAGCAAATTGCCGTCTTCACGAAAGGGAAGGCCGCGAACCGTACCGAAACCGCCGAAGTCGAACAAACGAGGAGAGGCAATTTCAGAAGGTCCGTTTTTGCCCGTTACCTCACCGGTGAGAAGGCGCAAGGTCAGTTCAGTGTTCTTGGCCGGGGACGCATAACCCCGAAGATCGGTTAGGACGCGACGATAAGTGAATTCGCTGCCGATGCGGCCGCCGGAATAATCCGCTTGGCCGAAAAGATCTACCCCTTTTCTCGGAAAGATCGGTTCAATCGTACGATAGCGGCCTGTGAATGTGACATAGCGATCTTTTTTTTCCTGAATCCAGGGGTTGGAACGCACCCGGTTTGTGTCTTGTCCAAAAAGAGAAAACCGCTCTGCAGTGGACAATCCCTTGTAAAAGGTACTGGTGACTTCCGCCTGGATGGAAAGCGGGTGAATGGGTTTGATTTCGCCGGTCAACCCCACGTAATCTGATATATAATAATCCCTAAAATCATCTCCAAAAAGAAACATTTGCAGCGAATTCTCATTCACGGAATTGAGCCGGGTATCATCACCGCATTGAGGGCTTTTGCCGTACCGTATGGCCAGGGTAGGGGAGAGGGGGAGCTGGCGTGATAAATCCAGATGAGCAGCCAGATTATATTCCACTAGTCGTGCGGAGATGGCATAGCCCGCATTTGCGGTCAGTGCAAAACGGTCCGGATAGAGGCGACGACTGTTAAAATCACCTCCCAGATAAAGCCCTTCGACCCGGTTGTACCGAATCCAGCGGGAAATATCCTCTGTTTCAAAGAAATGGATGTCCCGATAACCGGCCTCTGTTTTGACCCGATCATCCAAGGGGACACTATCCTCCAGGGTGAGCAATGATAGAGAGCCGCCCCAGCCGGACAAGCGAACAACCGTTGATGCCTGACTACTTCCATCCAGTCGTTCATAGCCGTCCATACGGTGTTTAAAGCTTGGTGCACGACAGATAAAGGCGGAAAGAGCATGACGGGTGACACGAACATTCGCTTCTTCCGAAAAGACGAGAATACAACTTCCTCCGTTCAGGGACATTTCCAGGAAGGTGCCTTGCCAACGGCGCAGATCGATGATTGTCTTGCCCCATTTCTGTTCCACGCGGAGTTGAACCTCTTTTGAACCGGCCTTTGCGATTAAAAGGCACTCTTTTTGTGTATTGGCAACAGCAAACAGGGAATCCAGCATCAGTGCCGGTTCAGCGGAGGAAATATTATGATTGAGCCGAATAGTGACAACCGGCTCTTCCGCAAAGAGCGAAAATGAGAAAAGCGTTATTGCCAGCCAAATCACAACACATTTCATGACAAGCGAGCCCCTTTGACCAGCGCGGTACCATCCGCAAAACGGTTGATGATTTTATCCTTCAAATCCTGTACAAAGGCAAGATGGCGGCCTTCCACCTTGATGAGAAAGGAGGTGGGAGAGTCGATGGAATAGACGCCCGAGACGGCAATGGCCAACGGGTCAAACTGCCGCTGAAAGAGGGGGCGGCTGATGGAAAAAGCGGTTTGATAACCCGCTTCGGCCACGGCTTCCCGGACCCGTTTGTTGTGGCGGCCAAAGGGATAGGCCAAATGGCGTATTTTCATGCTGAAGCGATCTTCCAATGCTTTT